>SKER01000105.1_pt1 | contig 116746 bp, 101 predicted proteins | sample 4826961 | NCBI WGS metagenome assembly SKER01 (sample SAMN11008804, study PRJNA524170) | human gut metagenome | biome: Human fecal sample; material: Feces; isolation source: fecal sample from pouch patient p47 | host: Homo sapiens | place: Israel: Tel-Aviv | collected 2016-11-16
ATCCTAACCTATTTGAAAATCCTTGTCAAGGTTTTTTTAGAAATTTTCTGAAAAATCGCATAATTTAAAGAGGTAAATTTTTTTGTTTGAAACAGAGCCAAACATCAGAAAAAGGAACAGTGTCCCTGTTCCTTTTTCTGATGTTTCTACTTCTCTCCCAAAATCGAAGCGATTTTAGTATTGATCAGGTCGATGGCTACGGTATTGGAGACTCCTTCTGGGATGACGATATCCGCATAGCGTTTGGTCGGTTCGATGAATTGGTGGTACATGGGTTTGACTACGCTGGTGTATTGCTCGATGATGCTATCAAGACTGCGCCCTCTTTCCTCCATATCACGTTTAATCCGGCGAATAATCCGAATATCATCGTCGGTATCAACAAAGAGTTTGATATCCATGAGATCCCGCAGATGTTCATCTTCCAGCACCAGAATCCCTTCAACAATAAAGACATCCTGGGGTTCCTGACGATAGGTCTCGTTACTTCTGGTATGCTGGGTATAGTCATAGATAGGGATATCAACAGGACGTCCTGCCTGCAGTTCCTTGATGTGCTCAATCATCAGGTCGGTATCGAAGGCCAGAGGATGGTCATAGTTAGTTGACACCCGTTCTTCAAAGGTCAGATGGGACTGATCCTTGTAATAAGAATCGTGCTCAATCATAGCAATCTTGGAATGGGGAAAATGATTGAGAATTTCCCGAGAAACGCTGGTTTTACCACCACCTGAACCACCTGTCACACCAATGATAATTGTTTTTTTCTGCATAAGAACTCCAATACTATCTCCTATAAAATCATCCCCTATTATACCCTAAAAGATGGTATAATTAAAGGCGACTTTAAAGAGAATAAGGATGAAAAAAAGCATGACAATCCAATTACCCCAGGCCATAAATGAGCTACTAGAAAACAAAGGCATGGACCAGCTGACTCCAATCCAAGAGAGAAGCTTCCAGCCTATTATGTCTGGCAAAAATGTCTTGGGTATCAGTCCAACAGGGACAGGTAAGACCTTGGCCTATCTCCTGCCACTTCTGAACAAGCTGACTAGTCCCAAGGCCCAACAAATTTTGATTCTGGCCCCCAATACCGAATTGGCTGGGCAAATTTTTGAGGTGGCCAAGGACTGGGTTAGCCCATTAGGCTACACCGCCCAAGTCTTACTGTCTGGTTCCAGCCAAAAACGCCAGATTGAACGCCTAAAAAAGGGACCCCAAATTCTAGTGGGAACCCCTGGTCGTGTCTTTGAACTGGTCAAGCTCAAAAAAGTGAAAATGATGCATGTAGACACCATCGTTCTCGATGAATTCGATGAATTGCTGGGAGACTCTCAGTACCAATTTGTCAGCAAAATTTGTCACCATGTGCCAAGAGACCACCAGTTGATCTATATGAGTGCGACAGCCAAGATTGATAAAGGCCAACTGGCCGAGGATACCCTAGAGATAAACCTGAGTGACCAGAAGTTAGACAATATCAGTCACTATTACCTGCAGGTCGATAAACGTCATCGCTTAGATACCCTACGCAAGCTCTCCAATATTCCTGACTTCCGCGGCCTAGTCTTTTTCAACAGCCTGTCTGATTTGGGAGCTGTTGAGGAGCGTCTCCAATACAATGGGGCTTCTGCTGTCTCTCTGGCCAGCGATGTCAATGTGAAATTGCGCAAGGTCATCTTGGAGAAATTTAAGAACCATGAACTGGCCCTTCTGCTGTCAACCGACTTAGTCGCTCGCGGGATTGATATTGACAATCTGGAAACCGTAGTCAACTACGAGGTTCCTCGTGACAAGGAAGCCTATACCCACCGAGCTGGACGGACTGGCCGCATGGGTAAGGAAGGGGCTGTTATCACTCTGGTCAGCCATCCTGAGGACCTCAAAAAGCTTAAGAAGTTCGCCCAAGTTCAAGAAATCATCTTCAAGAACCAAACCTTCTATGTGAAATAGATAGAAAGAGAGCCATCCACAATCGGATGGCTCTTCTGGTATTAATCTGAATAGAACCGATGGTCCTGGAAGCTGTTTCACTTTTATTTCTTTAGATTGAGAAATCCTTCCATTTCCCAACTTTGAAATGGAAGGTTAAGCTTTGCCACCAGCCAAGTTTACTTATTCAACTCTGCTAGGGGGCCAAAGACGATTTTTTCAATATCGCTGAGGTAGACAGACAGAGCTTGTTGGGCTTCGATGTAGGCCTTAAGAATAGGATTGGCTTCAATCTTTTGCCCCAACTCCTGCATCTTCTTTTGGTCATCCTGGCTTGGCATTTGGCCGGCCTGCATGGCCTGGTAGAGGCCTTCTTGGAAGGATGTGAACTCGCTAAAGAGGTCTTTGGCTTCTGGGTCGGCATCAATTTTAGCCTTCTTTTCTACCAAAATCTGGTATTCAGGCAGGGCACGGATGCCCCGCTCCAATTCGTTGGCCAAATCGTAAATATTAGTTGTCATTGCTTTCTCCTTTTAAATGGTTACCTTATAGTCAGGGTGTTTTTCAAGTAAATCAAAGGCTCTCAACTGGTCCTTTTGATTTTTAAAAGTAATTTGCAGAATTCCGTTAATATCTTCACGGTTTTCCTCGTTAATACGGATATTCATGACAGAAATTCCTCGCAGGATTTCCAATACCTTGAGGATACTGTCTTCCTGGTCAGGGATGGTGACATAGAGGTCAAAACCACTATCAACGCCACCCTTCTTATGGATTTCCATAGCCTTTCGGGTAAGGCGAGCTTGATTGAAGAAATTCCAAATCCCATCGTCATCGCCAGCTTCAATGAGCTCAGCGACAGCATCAAGATGTCCCTTGAAATCAGCAATCCGTCCCAGAACCGCCTCCCGATTACTGAGGAGTATAGAGGTCCACATGCCTGGCTCACTCTCGGCAATCCGAGTCATATCTCTAAAACCACCAGCTGCAAAATGATTGGTCAGCTCATGATCCTTGGCATAGGCCCCAGCCTGTTCCATAAGACTGGCAGCCAAGATATGAGGAAAATGAGAAACCTGACCAGTCACTCGGTCGTGCTCAGCTGCATCGATTTGAACAAAGCGGGCGTGAAGACCAGTTAGGAGTTCCTTCATCTCAGAAATAGTTGTCTCTCTGGTCAAACTAGTCGGGGTGAAAATATAGTAGGCATTTTCAAAGAGATTGACATCCGCAGCAATGGCCCCCGACTTGTGGGAACCGGCCATGGGATGCGAGCCGACAAATTGAACCTTAGCGGGATCCAAATACTTGTGGGCAGCCTGGACAATTTGAGCCTTGGTCGAGCCAGCATCAGTAATGATGACCTGGTCTTTCAAGGGCATATCGGCTAGGGCCTTGATAAAATCAATGGTCTGCTTAATCGGAACGGCTAGAATGATGACATCTGCTCGGGGAGCAAACTCCGCAAAATTAGCCGTTGCCTCATCTACCAAACCTCGCTCCAAGGCAATATTTCTTGACTTGTCTGAACGGTTGTAGCCTAAAATTTCATAATCGGGGTGGTCCCGCTTGATGCCTAGGGCCAAGGAGCCACCAATCAGTCCCAGACCTGCAATATAGATGGTTTTTGTTTTCATAAGTGCTCCTAAGCTCTTAAAAATCGGGAAGGTCAGTCGTTTGCCTGTGCTGACTCTTTCTATGCTTGTTTCCTAGTAATGCCAACTGAGGGCAAGACAATATCTGTGTCAGTTCCAAGTTTAGCATGGCATTAGAAATTCTTGACATAGTCCCGATGACGGGCTAGAGCTTCTTTTAATTCTTCAAGGTTATCCGAGGTGAAGGTTTCAAGAATTTCATTGGCAATGACCGTTGCAACGACAGCTTCCATGACTACTCCTGCTGCTGGCAGGGCCGTTGGGTCAGACCGCTCAACGGTTGCCTTGTAAGGTTCGTGGGTCTCAATATCAACGGACATGAGTGGCTTGTAGAGGGTGGGAATGGGTTTCATGACCCCTCGGATGACCAAGGGTTGGCCATTAGTCATACCGCCTTCAAAGCCACCCAGGTTATTGGTCTTACGGGTGTAACCCTCTTGGGGATTCCAGAGGATTTCATCCATGACCTGACTACCAGGCAGATAGCCATCCTTAAAGCCTAGGCCGAACTCCACGCCCTTGAAGGCATTGATGGAGACGACAGCCTGGGATAATTTGGCATCCAACTTCCTGTCCCATTGAACATAGGAACCAAGACCTGCCGGAACACCCCCGACGATAGTTTCAACAACACCACCAATGGTATCGCCATCCTTTTTTATCTGGTCAATATAGTCTTTGATTTCTTGCTCACGGTCCTGGTTGACAATGGACACCTCTGACTTCGCAGCTAGTTCCTTAATCTGGGCGACGCTCAAGCCGTCTGGGACATCAATTTCCTTGCCGCCAAAGACAACCACATGATTGGCAATCTCAATATCAAGTTCGGCCAAAATCCGCTTGGCCACAGCTCCGATAGCTACCCGCATGGTGGTTTCACGAGCAGAGGAGCGCTCCAAGGAATTGCGCAGATCCTCAAAGCGATACTTCATGCCACCAACCAGGTCGGCATGGCCTGGTCTCGGATGGGTAATCTTACGCTTGGTCTTGAGGCGGTCCTCAATATCCTCAGCCGACATGATGTCCAGCCACTTCTGGTGGTCCCGATTGACCACATCCATGGTAATGGGGGCACCCGTGGTCTTGCCATGGCGAATGCCTGAGGTAAAGACGACCTGGTCGCTTTCAATCTTCATTCGACCACCCCGGCCGTAACCACCCTGACGGCGCTTTAAATCGATATTAATGTCCTCAGCGGTCAAGGGTAGACCCGCTGGAACTCCTTCAATTATGGCAGTCAGACGGGGGCCGTGTGACTCACCAGCCGTTAAATATCTCATCTACTTCACCAAATAATCTTTCATTTCTGCTAAAGGAACTTCTTTGATACTAGCTCGGCCAATTTCTGGAACCAGGACAATCTTGATGGCCTTGCCCCTAGCCTTCTTATCATGGCTGAGGGCTTGGTAGAGCTTGTCAAGATCCCAAGGTTCAAAATCTGTTGGCAAGCTAAATTTGGCACAGATGTCCGCAATGTCCTGAGACAATCCTTGGGGCATAAGGCCTTTTGCTTCAGCTACTTTTGCAATCTGCACCATACCGATGGCAACAGCTTCCCCGTGCATGACCTTACCGTAGCCAGCTGTCTGCTCGATGGCATGGCCAATAGTATGGCCAAAATTAAGGTGCATACGGATACCGCCTTCGAATTCATCCTCAACGACAATCTTGCGTTTAACATTGCAGGAATGGTAGATGATGAATTCAGCCTGGTCTAAGATGGCCTGCCTGTTACCTGGCATCTTTTGCAATTCCTGCCAGAGCTCGACATCGGCAATCAGGCCATACTTGATGACCTCGCCCATGCCTTCAAATAATTCCCGTTTTCCCAGAGTTTCCAAGGTATCAGGGTCAATCAAAACCCCGTCGGGTTGGGTAAAGGTCCCGACAATATTTTTGGCCCAGAGGGTATTGACACCAGTCTTTCCTCCAATGGAAGAGTCCACTTGTGCTGTCAGGCTTGTAGGAATTTGCAGGAAGTGAATCCCTCGCATATAGGTAGAGGCAACAAAACCAGCTAGGTCACCAGCAACACCACCACCCAGGGCAATGATACCATCACTCCTAGTCATTCCGTGCTTAATCAAAAACTCATAGGCCTTGTTGGCTGTGGTCAAAGTTTTGCTGGCTTCGCCTTCTAGAAAATCAAAGACCAGAACTTCAAAACCGGCCGCCTCCAAACGTAGTTTGACCTTTTCAGCATAGAGACCACCGACATGATTATCGGTGATGATGGTAATCTTCTGTGGATCCCAAAGGCTGGCAACCCAGTCGCCAACCTTGCTCAAGGCTCCTTTTTCAATAAGAATATCATAGGGATTGTGACTCAAATCAACGCCTAGTTTCATACTCGCTCCTTTTAAGATCTCTGCATTAGCTTAAGGATCAGCAACATCAGCTCATAGCTCAAACATCATCAGCTTTTGGCTCAAACGTCATAACGCTTCTCCAGCTCTTGCCAGATAGCATCGGTTGGCATCTGACTACCCGTCCAAAGTTGGAAGGACTTGGCTGCCTGGTAAAGCAACATGCCCAGACCATTGCTGGCCTTGAGCCCCTTAGATCTGGCATAGGCTAAGAAGGGTGTTTCAAAGGGTTGATAAATGGTATCAGCCACCCTTAAGCCTGCTGGCAATTCTGTATCATCAGCAAGAACCATGGACTTGCCATCCATGCCTACGCTGGTCGCATTGGCCAAGAGCTGGCTTTCAAGGATTTTTTCCTGGATTAAATCCTGATTCTCAACAGGAAAGACTTCCAGTGTAACGCCAGTAGCTTCTTCATACTTTTGAGCCTTGGCCTCGGTTTCTTCTAAAAATTGAGTCTGGTTGAAAATATTAATTTTCTTAGCGCCATCAAGGGCAGCCTGGACAATCAATGAGGTGGCGGCACCTCCACCACCGAGGATGGTCATGGTCTTACCAGCTATGGTAAAACCATCATCCTTTTCAAGAGCCTTAAAAAAGCCATAACCGTCGGTATTATAGCCAATCAGTCGTCCTTGACGGTTAACAACCGTATTGACAGCCCCAATCAGCTCAGCAGCCTGGTCTAATTCATCTAAAAAAGGGATTACCACCTGCTTGTAAGGCATAGAGATGTTAATCCCAAACATGTCGTAACGACGGACATTTTGGACAGACTCTTCTAGGTCTTCCTCAGGAATGTCCCAAGCGACATAAACGCCGTTGATACCACTAGCATCAAAGGCATAGTTATGAATAAAAGGTGAAATCGAATGTCTAATTGGCCGAGCCACGACCGCAGCCATGCGAGTATGTCCATCAATCTGCATCAAGAATCTCCCTTACTTTAAAGAGGTCCACCAGTCCGATTTGGCCAGGTGCACTTTCCTCATCAACGCTGGCAAAGGTCCAAGAGGAACCCATGAGATCACTAGCTAGGCGGGAAACCTGCCCCAATTTACCCATGGACATAGTCACATAGTCCTGCTCAGGATTGAGGACCTTGAAGCCTCTGGTAAAGTTCATCAAATCAAGAACATCTTGCTCATTTTCTGGCATGACAGCCACCTTGACCACACGAGGGGTCAGGCTGGTCAGCTCAGACAGGATACTCATGAGATTGTCAGGGGTTTCCTGAAAATTATGGTAGGAGAGTATCAGATTTGGAAATCCCAACATTTGCGAAAAGACAGCCTGATGGGAATAATATTCAAAGTCAATATAATCTGGATGATAGAGGGAAGAGACCTCCTTAATCAGGCTAACATACTCGTCATCGGATAGGGAAATCTGACCGCCCTCGGCCTGGGTCCTCAGGGTAAAGATAATTTCTCGACCTGGGAATTTTTCAAAAATTGCCGGAGCTACCTCAACAATGGCTTCCTTGGGTAAAAAGTCAGCCCGCCATTCGATAATATCGGCGTGGTCGTATTTGACAGCATCAAGCTGATTGGCCTCTTCCAAGGAAGTTGGCATTACGGGTACTACTATTTTCATATTTTACTACTCTACCTTTATTGTATATACTTTCAAATAATTACTGCTGGGGTCAGCCCTATTAACCCTAAAATCGGCAGGCAACTGTTTCAAATCTAGATAATGATGCTTACGACCAGAAAAACCTTTTTCTAACTGCTTTTTAAACTGACCCAGCGATAGATTGGCAGCATTGGTGGAGGCAACAATGGTCCCACCCGGCCTGAGGATGTCCAAGGCCTGAGCAATCAACTTGTGGTAATCCTTGGCAACGGAAAAAGTCTGCTTCTTGTTGCGGGCAAAACTAGGTGGGTCAAGGATGATGATGTCATAACTCAAGCCCTTGCGCTTGGCATATTTATAGTAGTCAAAGACATCCATAACCAGCAAGCCATGCTGGTCCATGCTGAGACCGTTGGTCTGGAAATGAGCCTGAGACAGCTCACGAGAACGCTTAGCCAAATCGACCGAGGTCGTCTCCAGAGCCCCTCCCATGGCTGCTGCTACTGAAAAAGCAGCGGTATAGGAGAAGGTATTGAGAACCGACTTACCTAGTGCCAAGCCACCAACTAAGCTAGCTCTGACCTCATGCTGGTCTAAGAAAATTCCCGTCATGAGGCCATCATTGAGAAATACCCTGTAGCTGACCCCATTTTCTAGGATGGTAAAGGTCTCGGGTGCTTCCTGACCATAGAGATAGGCCGATTGGTAATCCAGCCCCTGAAAACGAATCTTTTCATAGGCACCGACCAGCTCTGGATAGACTTCCTGAAAGGCCTCAACAATCACAGGCTTCAGGCTATAAATATAGGCATTGTACCAGGAAAAAAGGGCATAATCCCCATATCGGTCAATACTTAAACCACCAAGATTATCCCCGTCTTGGTTAAAAAGACGGTAGGCGGTGGTCAAGTCATCATTTTCATAGGCCCGACGCTGGTCTCTAGCCTTTTCAAAAAGACTGATAAAGAAAGGCTTATCTAATTGGACCTCTTTTCGGGAGACCAGCCAGCCAATTCCCTTATTTTGCTGAGAAAGATAGGCTGTCCCCAAAAATTTCTGCTTGGCATTATAAAGGCCAAGCACTTGGTCGGTCATGGAAAAATCACTAAAATCCTGTCCCTGAAGGAGTTGAATCCCACGATTGATTTTCTTTTCAACCAAGGTATCCACAATAAGCTTATTCATATTAAATATTGTACCAGAAATTGTCTGAACTTTCTACCTCGTTCCCAGTCCAAATTTTATTTTGTGGTATAATGTAAATTAGATTTTTTCTGAAATTATTTTATCGAGGATATGAAATGAAAAAGTACTTAAGTCCCTTTATAAAAATGGGCAAAATCATCAATACACGCCTAGGTTTTGTGTTACTCTTGCTCTTTTTTTATTGGATTAAGACCCTCTGGGCCTATAGCGTTGACTTCAATCTCGACCTAGAGAATACGGCACAGACCATCGTTGCCATTTTCAATCCCTTGCCGCTAGGACTTTTGCTTTTGGGGCTTCCTCTCTACTTCAAAAAGAGTAAGATTTTTTATCCCCTAGAAATTCTCATTTATCTGATTCTGAATATCCTGATTATCAGTAACGCCATTTATTTTAGGGAATTTACTGATTTTATCACCGTAAACACGCTGATGGCTAGTTCTAAGTCAGCAGCTGGTCTAGGAGATACGGCAGGCAACTTGATTGAGCTAACCGACCTCTTCTTCTTGATTGATTTGCTGGTCTTTGTTCCTCTGCTCTTCTTCAAGAAGATGAAATCGGATAAGCGTCCCTTCAATAAGCGGGCCAGCTTTGCGGTTACAGCCCTATCAGCCCTCTTCTTTTCTGCCAACCTTTTTGTGGCCGAAACCATTCGTCCCCAATTATTGACTCGGGGATTTGCCAACTATTACGTGGTCAGAGGGATTGGACTTCCAGCCTTTATGACCTATAGCGCTAATCAAAACTATCAGGCCCACCGAGAAAGAAGCGCTGCAACTGCTGGTGACCTCAAGAAGGTTGATGCCTATGTCAAAAAGAATTACGCCGCCCCTAACAGCAAATACTTTGGTATCGCTAAGGGTCGTAATGTCATCGTCATTCACCTTGAGAGTTTCCAACAATTCCTCCTCGATTACAAGCTAAAATCAGATGACAAGGAATACGAAGTTACGCCCTTCCTAAATTCCCTCTATCACTCCAAGTCCTCTATTGCCTTCTCTAATTTCTTTAACCAAGTAAAAAATGGGAAGACCTCGGACGCCGAGACTATGATGGAAAACTCCCTCTATGGTCTTAATAACGGTTCCTACATGGTTAACTACGGTGGTGATAATACCGCCTATGCGACACCTTCCATCCTCGCCCAAAAGGGTGGCTACACCAGTGCCGTCTTTCACGGTAATACCGGAAGTTTCTGGAACCGCAATAATACCTATAAACAATGGGGCTACAACTACTTCTTCGACTCTACCTACTTCGAAAAGCAAGATGATTCCAACTCCTTCCAGTATGGGCTCAATGACAAGTACCTCTTCAAGGACTCCATCAAGTACCTAGAGCAGATGCAACAGCCCTTCTATACCAAGTTTATTACCGTATCCAACCACTACCCCTACACCAGCCTCAATGGCGACAAGAAGGAGCTCGGTTTCCCTCTAGCAGATACCAAGGATGACACGGTTAATGGCTACTTTGCCACAGCCAACTACCTTGACTCAGCCCTCAAATCCTTCTTTGATTATCTCAAGTCCAGCGGTCTCTATGATAACTCTATCATCGTTCTCTATGGCGACCACTACGGTATTTCTAATGACCGTAATACCAGCCTGGCTCCACTCTTAGGTAAGGATGCCGAGACCTGGTCTGACTACAATAATGCCATGATGCAGAAGGTCCCTTATATCATCAATATTCCGGGCTATACCGATGGCTTTATCAGCGATACCTATGGGGGTGAAATTGACTCCCTACCAACCCTGCTACACCTCCTCGGAATTGATACCAAGGGTTACCTACAAATGGGACAAGACCTACTGTCACCACAAAATGATAATCTAGTGCCCCTGCGGACTTCTGGTTACTTCATTAGTCCAACCTATACTAGCTATGGTGGCAAGGTTTATTACACCCAAACTGGTCAAGAAATTACAGCACCAAATGCCCAAACCAAGGCTGACCTTGATAAGCTCAAGGATGCGGCAGCTGCTCAACTGTCTAATAGTGATGCCATTCAAACAGGAGACCTACTCAGGTTTGCTACCATTCCAGGCCTAAGCAAGACAGATTCCAGCCAGTACAATTACAACGGCGCCCTGAAGCAGATGGAAAAAATCAGTAAGAACAAGGGTGATAAGTCAACCAGTCTCTACCACAAAAAAGGAGACCAATCAACAGAGGATCTCTATCAGGCCAAGTCCTATGAAGAAATCCACGGTAGCTCTGATTCCTCCTCATCCAGCTCCAAGTAGGTCTGGAAGAAAGCAGATAGAATACAAATAAGCTGAGATTGAAAGTCTCAGCTTATTTTTTATCGTTAAAAATCTGACCCCTCTACAAAAGTGAAACAAATCAAAAAAGACCCCTACCATATAAATTGATGGTAGGGGAACACTTAGCTTAATGACATTGTACATCCTAGAGGGTCTCTGCTCTTATTTCTAGCTCTTAGGGTCTAAAGATTTATGGAGCTCCCTAATTCTAGCCCAAAATCGGTCTTCAAGCTTAAGCTCCTTCTAAAAAAGAAGACTTAGAAGCAGAAAACTTGAGAAAAAATTAGTCAGAGCATGAATGAGCCAACCATAGATAATACTCCCATCTGCCTTCTTAGCCATCAACCAGCCCAAAGCGTAGGCCACACCAGCTGTCAAAAGAAAGACCAGAAAGGCTGCTAAAAGATTGTACTTGGCCAAAGCCAAGGTATGAAGGCTACCGAAGAGCAAGGCTTGAAGACTATTGCCCTTGACAAAGCCGAGCCTGGCCATCAGTCTTTTACCGAGAAAGCCTCGAAAGAAGATTTCTTCGCTAAGGGAAGTCTGAAAGACCGACCAGACAAGGATGACCAGTACCGTTTGCCAGGACCAGCCCGTTTGCTGAAAAATCTGGATGCGAGAATCATCTGCCGTGGCCAGAATGCCTTTCTGGTAAAGCCAAAGATAGGGTAGACCTGTCAGGATAAAATAGGCTAGGAAAATCACTAGCATGGGTTTCCAGGGCAGGGACTTGCTTGATGTTAGTCCCAGCCAAGAAAAATAGCCCTGAATTTTGTGCTGGCGAATGAAATACCAAACTAAGGAAAGCAGGATAACTAGACCTAGTTGCAAGAAAGCACTGAGTAATTGATTGATGACTAACATAAGATTCCTTCTCAAATTTAGACTTGACATGACGCAAAGCTTCTTCAGCTCAGCTGCTCAATCCGATTTTATTTTTATGGTAAATCTTATAGCTTTCAGAAATCTTAATTATTTTTGGTGAAGTCTCTCATTAGCTCAGGCTAGAATCTTAAAGCCACTTCTCCAACCTTAGTAGTCCGTAATTTCTGGGCGGTCATGAATGCGGGATTGTTTTCCCTGGCGGGCTTGAAGGACTACTTCGACATCCGCCAAGGACAGACCTGTTTCGACTAGGGTGACAGCTAGGTGATAGAGGAGGTCAGCTGTTTCGTTGGCGATTTCTTCCTTATTTCCATTCTTGGCGGCGATGACAACTTCGGTTGCTTCTTCTCCAACCTTCTTGAGAATCTTGTCCAGCCCCTTGTCAAAGAGATAATTGGTATAGGAGCCTTCCTTGGGATTGGCCTTGCGGTCTTGAGCTTCTTGGTAAAGTGTTTCTAACATAGCTTCCTCCTTATGAAATATAGCTGTCCTAATAAGTAGACCCTACCAAAGTTGATAAAAATGCTAAGCATGGGCCTAAGAATTTCTGCTGGACACCACTAATGGAATTTGTGACTTTATAAAATATCATTAAAAAAGCAAGAATAGGCACCGGTATGACAGGCGGCACCGATTTGCTCAACGGCTACTAGGAGCGTATCGCAATCACAGTCGGTCTTGATAGACTTGACCTTTTGGAAATGACCGCTGGTCTCGCCCTTGTGCCAGATTTCCTGACGGGAGCGACTCCAATAGTGCATTTCTTTGGTTTTCAGGGTCAGGTCATAGCTCTCCTGGTTCATATAAGCCAACATGAGAACTTGCCCTGTTTGGTAATCGGTCACAATGACGGGAATGAGCCCGCCTTGCTTGGCAAAATCAAGAGCAATTTCTGTCATAAGCGGGCCTCCAATCCTGCTTGGGCCATGGCCACTTTGGTCTCCTTGATTGAGACCTCTCCATAGTGAAAAATGGAAGCAGCCAAGGCACCCGTCACTGGTGTTTCTTGGAAAACTTGGACCATGTGCTCCAGCGACCCTGCCCCACCCGAAGCGATGATGGGAACGCTAACCACTTCTGCAACTGCCTGTAGCATGGGCAGGTCAAAGCCAGACTTGGTTCCGTCCTTGTCCATGGAGGTCAGGAGAATTTCCCCTGCTCCCAGCTGGACAGCCTCTTGAACCCAATCCAACAAATCTCGACCTGTATCTTTTCGGCCACCGGCAAGATAAACATGCCAGCTTCCATCTGCCTCCTTCTTGGCATCGACGGCCAAGACCACGCACTGACTGCCAAATTTCTGGGTGCAGTCCCTAATCAGCTGGGGATTGTTGAGGGCGGAGGAATTGACCGCTACCTTATCAGCACCAGCCTTGAGCATGCGATTCATGTCCTCCACCGAGCGTATCCCACCACCAACGGTAAAGGGAATGAAGACCTGGTCGGCCACCTGCTTAACCATCTCGACGGTGGTGTCGCGTTTTTCATGGGTTGCTGTAATGTCGAGAAAGACTAATTCATCACAGCCAGCCTGATAATAGGCTTGAGCTGCGTTAACAGGATCGCCGACATCGGTCAGGTTGACAAAATTGACCCCCTTGACCACACGCCCGTCCTTGACATCCAGACAGGGAATAATTCTTTTTTTAAGCATGGGCTAACCTCCAAACGCCTTAAGCTCTGCCAGACTGATATTACCACTATAATAAGCTTTGCCTACTATAGCGGCTGGCAGTCCAAGACCTTCTAGGTCTTGTAAATCAGAGAGTTGGGCAATGCCCCCAGAAGCGATAACCTCAGCTGTCGTTAGCTCCTTCATGAGGGCTTGGTAGTGCTGGAGATTAGGGCCCGTAAGGGTGCCATCGCGGTCAACATCGGTGTAGACAAAGAGCTTGACCCCCATTTTTTCCATAGCTAGAGCCAAATCTAGGTAATTAACCTGACTGGTTTCCAACCAGCCTTCGGTGGCTACTAGACCAGCCTTGGCATCAATTCCAACAACGATGCGGTCAGAACCGAATTTATCTAGGGCAGCTTGAACAAAGCCAGGACTTTTGACTGCCATAGAGCCAATAATGACTCGGTCAATGCCGACTTCCAAATAATCCTCAATCTGCTCCAAAGTGCGAATGCCACCGCCGACCTCGACTCCTAAACCAGTAGTTTCTTTAATCTTAGCAATCAAATCGCGATTGCTGGCCTTGCCCTCCAAGGCACCATCCAAATCTACCACATGGATAAAGCGGATGCCAGCTTCCTTGAAAAGTCGAGCCTGGTCAAGAACATCGGGATTGACCACCGTCTGCTGGGCAAAATCCCCCTTAAAGAGGCGGACGGCTTGACCATTCTTTATATCAATGGCGGGTAGAATTTGCATAAACAACCTCCGAAAATGCTTGTAAGATACCTAATCCGACCTGACCGGATTTCTCTGGGTGAAATTGGGCCCCAAAGACCAAATCTCTATGAATCATGGCAGGAATTTCTAGGCCATAGTCTGCTGTGACATCAATATAGCCTTCTGGAACATCAGTGTAGTAGGAATGAACAAAGTAGACAGCCTGTCCCTCCAGACCTGCTGTTAGCGAGCTAGCCTTTTTGACCTCTAAATCATTCCAACCCATATGGGGAACAGGAAAAGAGGGCTGGCTGGGAATGGGCCGACAGACCCCAGGAATAAGACCCAGGCCAGGAGTCTGACCATGTTCTAGCCCCTGCTCTAGCAGAATCTGCATCCCTAGACAGATACCCAGGAGGGGCTTGCCCTTTGCTACTGCTGTCTGGATGGGCTCAATCAGACCTCGCTTTTCCAATTCAGTCATGGCGCTAGCAAAGGCTCCCACGCCCGGCAAAATCAGGCCGTCAGCCTCAGCCAGAACCTGAGGGTCAGCTGACAATTGAGCCTGGATTCCCAATTTAGCCAAGGCTCTCAGGACATTGGCAGTATTGCCAGCATCGTAATCAATGACAACTATCTTCATATCAGAGCATTCCTTTGGTCGAATTGACCCCGTGAATTTCAGGGTTGAGGGTGATAGCTTCTCGTAGGGCCCGCCCTGTTGCCTTAAAGAGACTCTCCACCTTATGGTGGTTGTTTTTGCCATGGAGGATGGCCAGATGGAGATTCATCTGGACATTAAAGGCCAGGGCTTGGAAGAATTCTTCCACCAACTCGGTGTCAAATTTACCCAGCTTAGGATTGTCAAAGGTTGCTTCAAAAACCAGATAGGACCGCCCCGACAAATCAAGGCTAGCCATGCCCAGGGTTTCATCCATAGGGACAAAGCTGGTTCCGTAACGATTGATGCCAGCCTTATCGCCTAGGGCCTCTTTAATCGCTTGGCCCAGAACAATACCGACATCTTCAACCGTATGGTGGCTGTCCACCCAGGTGTCGCCATTGGCTTCCACCACCAGAGAAATTCGGCTGTGGCGGGCAAAAAGGGTCAACATATGGTCAAAGAAGCCCACACCCGTCTTAATATCAACTGGCTCTTGGGCATCCAAGTTGAGGCTCAATTTAATCTGCGTCTCTGCTGTTTTACGTTCAATACTTGCTTGTCTCATGCGGTCTCCTTTACTATTTTGCTGGATTGGCAAGGGAAATGGATAGGCGGTCTAAATTGTCAGGATAAAACTCCCCTTCTACCTCACTCTCCAGTTAAACGACTTAATAAGAGCCAGAAAGGGAAGGAAAAGCCAACTCGCCCTTCGATTGTTATGGCTCAGTCTAGACTGCTCCAAAAGGGCTCAAGCCTTAACCTACTAGTCCTGCTGGCTATCCAATATCTCAATCACCTTATAAAGATTTTTTTCATTGATTTGATGGGGGGCCTGCTGGCGCACTAGGGGTTTGGCACAAAAGGCAATGCCGATGCCTGCCGCTTCAATCATAGGCAGATCATTAGCCCCATCGCCCATGGCAATAGTTTGTGTCATATCTAAGTCATTTTCTGCCGCCCAGTCCTGCAATTTCTGCAGTTTGACGGTTTTGGTGACAATCTGTCCCAGAAGGCGCCCCGTCAGATAGCCGTCTTTCACTTCCGGCCGATTGGCCTGGACATAGTCAATACCTAAGTCTTGGGCCAGAACATCAACGGTCTCATGAAAGCCACCTGAAACTAGACCAACCTTGATGCCCCGTCTATGGAGCTCATCAACCAATTGATCCGCTCCTGGCGTAAAGTGGATTTCTGCTAGAACTTCCTTAAAAATGGACTCTGGTAGACCCTTGAGCAGACCAACCCGCTCTCTTAGGGCAGCCTCAAAATCTAACTCCCCCCTCATAGCACGCTCAGTAATCTGGGCAACCTTAGCACCAACACCGGCCCTGTCACCTAAAATATCAATGGCTTCTTCCATAATCAGGGTGCTATCCACATCCATGACTAAAAGTCCCTTAGTCTTCTTTGTCATTTCTCACCTCTATTGCTTTTGCGTGGGCCTGCAAGCCTTCAGCATAGGCCAGGGTTCTAATATCTGCCTCAGCTAGCTGCAAGGCTTCTTGGCTGTACTGGGTGTACTGAATCCGCTTGATGAAATCATGCACCCCTAGGGCCGAAGAAAAACGACTGGTTGCCGTCGTTGGCAAAACATGATTGGCACCGGCATAGTAGTCACCAATCGGCTCGCTGGTATAGTGACCTAGGAAGACAGAACCCGCATTTTGGACCCGATCCAGATAGCTATAGGCATCATCTAGGGCAAGTTCCAAATGTTCAGGGGCAACCTGATTCATCAGGTCAAACATGCCATTCAAATCTTGGGCGATAATAATCCGACCATTGTTTTGGACTGAGGCCCTTGCAATTTCCTCACGAGGGAGATTAGGCAACTGCTTTTCAATTTCCTGCTCAACAGCTTTGGCAAGAGACTCTGAGTCAGTTACCAAGATGGCCCTAGCCCGCACATCGTGTTCAGCCTGAGAAAGCAAATCGGCAGCCACATATTTAGGATTGGCTGAGCTATCCGCAATGACCCCGATTTCTGACGGACCAGCAATCATATCAATACCAACCAGGCCGTAAACCTGCTTTTTGGCCGTAGCCACATAGATATTGCCTGGGCCAGTGATTTTATCCACCTTGGGAACGGTCTGGGTGCCATAAGCCAGAGCTGCAATCCCCTGTGCCCCACCGACCTGATAGATTTTATCCACACCAGCCAATTTAGCAGCGACCAAGATAGCCGGTACAAAATGCTCCTGGGGCGGGGTAATCATGATAATTTCCTTAACCCCTGCAATCTTGGCTGGAATGATGTTCATCAAGACCGAAGAAGGATAGGCAGCTGTCCCGCCAGGGACATAGACCCCCACTCGCTCAATGGGGCGGATGACCTGACCACGGATAACACCCTGACTGGGTTGGTCCTCAAAGCCCTTTTCCACCTGTTGGCGGTGGTAGGACTCAATATTAGCCTTGGCATTTTCTAAAGCCTTGAGAACCGCTGGATCGACCTGGGCAAAAGCCTGGTCTATCAAGTCTTGAGCGACCTCCAAGTTTGTCAGCTTTAGACCATCGAATTTTTCCGAATAGTCTCGCAGGGCTTGGTCACCCCTCTCTTTAACATCTTCAATAATCTGACGGACAGCTTCTTCCACATCTAGATTCTGCCGACTGAGCTCCAGCTGCTCGGCCGCTAGAATTTTTGAAATTTCTTGGTTACTTCCACTTAAACGTTTCATTGGAAAGGTACCTCCTCTTGGCCCACTTGCTCTTGGATTTTCTTGATAAAGGGCAGAATTTGCGACTTGTTTTTTAGTGAAGCCGGATTGACAATCAGCCTAGCTGATATGCGGCAGATATCTTCAAAGACCTCCAGACCGTTAGCCTTGAGAGTGGAGCCTGTCTCCACAATATCGACAATAGCATCGGCTAAACCAACAACTGGGGCAATTTCAACACTTCCTTGAATGGAAATGATTTCCACATCCTCACCCTTCTTATTGTAAAAATCGGTAGTCACACTAGGGTACTTAGTCGCAATCCGCTTGCGTTTATGGTCATTGGGGTTAAAGCTAGGAATGGAGGCCACCGCAAATTTACAGAGGCCAAAATTCAAATCCAGCATTTCCAGATAACCGTTAGGATGCTCAATCAAGACATCTTTGCCGACTACACCTAAGTCTGCTACACCATGGCGGACATAGGTCGTGACGTCAGGAGCCTTGACGAGAAGAAAGCGGAATTTTTTATCGGGGCTTTCAAAAATTAAATTACGGCCCTTATCTGCCATAAAGGACATATCAAAACCTGCTTTTTCCAGTAAATCAAGCGTTGACTTTTCAATCCGCCCCTTGGTCAGAGCTATGGTTAAACTTTCAGTCATGCCGGACCACCTCCTTCCAAACTATCGTGAACCGCCTGATAAACACTATCCAAATCAACCGCCCAACCGACGGCCGTCAACTCCTTGGCCCCGAAACGCTCAAAGAGCTTGTCGTAACGTCCGCCCGAGACAAAAGCATCGGGCACATGGGGACCGAAAACCTTGAACATCATCCCTGTGTAATAAGGCATACTGGGAACCTGAGCTAGGTCAACTGTTGTCTGAGGGAGAAAGCGATGGATATCCTGAAGGATGGCTTCCAAATCAGCAAGAGCAGCTAGAACAGCCGGGTTCTTAACCAGCCGGCGAGCCCGAGCTAATACTTGATGGCTCTCACCAAAAAGGAAGGGGAGCTCCGCCAAGAGGTCATCAAACTCACTAGGGTGAGCCTGAGTAAAGCTATTAAGCCCTGTAATATTTTTCTCCAAAATGGCTGTCCGCAGAGCCTCAAGACTGTTATCGTCCAAGTTCAGCTTTTCAAAGATGGTCTGGAGAACAGCTGCATGAGAAAATTCAAACTGATAGACCTTGACGCCAGCCACATCCAAGGCTGATTTTGCGGTCAAAACGGCTTCCTTGAGCGCCTTATCGGCAGGAAAGCCAACAATTTCAACGCCCGCCTGGGTGTGCTCATTGAGCAGTCCCCTCATCTCTTCATTGGATTTGAAGACCTTGCCAGAATAGGAAAATTTGATGGGAGTTTCCACCTTGGTCGAAGCGATAACCCGACCAATCTGACTGGTAATATCTGGCCGCAGACTAAGCAAGTCTCCTGTCTTATCAAAAAGATGATAATGATTAGGCTTGAGCTGATCGCCAAATACCTCGAAGTGCTCCAAGGTGGGGGTCTCAATCCGATTAAACCCCTGCTCCATCAGGAGATCGCTGATATCACGCTCCAAGCGATAGGTTGTCGTTGCCCGCTTAAATAATTTATCGTGCATCCCGACTGGCAGTGTTGTTTTTTTCATCCAAGTACCTCCTGAATTGAACTTGCTTAACGGCTTAGTAACTGCTGAATTTCCGTGAGAACTCTTTCCATCTCGTCTTGCCGACCGATCGAAATTCGCAGGTAATCTTTAATCCGCTCAACCTTAGGAAAATAGCGAACATAGATTTTCTTGCTTTCTAAATCGTTAAAGAGTTTCCCTGCTGGAAGAATAGGTCTGGTCAAGATAAAATTGGCTGAGCTCGGCAGAACCTCAAATCCTAGAGCCTGCAATTCCTGACTAAACCAGTCTCTGCTTGTCATAATCTTTTGGCAGGTGTCTTCATAGTAGCCCCAATCCTGGACTGCTGCAACCGCTAATTTTTCAGACAAGCTGTTGACACTGTACGGATTAACCGAATTTTTGACTGCTCTGATAACAGCCATCAGGTCAGGATTGCCAAGGCCGTAACCAACCCGCAGACCTGCTAGCGCTGCATCCTTAGAAAAGGTTCGTATAATAAAGAGATTAGGGTATTTCTTCAGGAGAGGCAGGGCGGTTTGACCGCCAAAATTGATGTAAGCCTCATCAATGATAACAACGACATCCTGATTGGCCTTGAGAATCTCTTCCAGCTCCTCCAAAGGTTTATAAATTCCCGTTGGCGCATTAGGATTAGCAAGAACAATGCCGCCATTGTCTGCCAAATAATCTGCCGTATCAATCTGGAAATTCTTATTCAGAGGAATTTCATGATAATTGATATGATAGAGATCAGCCCAGACCTTATAAAAACCGTAGGTCAGATCTGGAAAAATTATTGGCAAATCATTGTTAAAAAAGGCTTGGAAGGCTAGGGATAGGATATCATCTGATCCATTGCCGACCACAATCCAGTCTGGATCTACTCCTAGTTCTTGACCTAGGGCAGACCGCAGATCAGCTTGATCAAGGCTAGAATATTTACGCAAATCCCTGCTGTCAAACTCAGCTAAAGCCTCAGCCACTTTGGAGCTGGGACTATAGGCATTTTCATTAGTATTTAGCTTAATCAAATTCTTGCCTTGCGGCTGACTCCCAGCCACATAGGGTTCAATCTCCCTCAGTCCTCTAATCATAAGAACCTCCTAAAAATTTAAACAGAATCCAGCGGAACGTAGTTCTCGCCTTGCTCTAACTGCATCAATGTCTCTAGGCTCTGCTCCGCAATCGCTAAGAGACATAGAAAAGCCCTCGCAAAAAATTTGCAAGGGCGTTAAAACGCGGTCCCACCTCGATTTGAAAGGCAGTCACCCACCTTTCCTCATGAAGTCATTGACTCCCAGCCCTTAACGGAACCACCCGTCAGACACTACTGTTACTTCGCACCTGCACTCAAGAATGTGCAGCTAAACCGTTGTCCCTCTTTCAGCCACGGGACTCTCTGCTGCTTGGTTTAGCTTTTTTCTATCTTCGCTTTAATTTAGATATCATGAGTATAACAAAGTTTTCTGACAATTTCAAGTCTAAAAATTATTTTCTGACAATTTATTTTTATACAATTCTTTTCTTAAAAATAGTCATTCCAACGGCGAAATAAGCAAGGCTGTGGTAAATTTTCCTCGTATTTTACTGACTTGGTTTAGAATTTATATTCATAATCGCCAGTTTAATATCCTTTCTATATGATCTGCCCATCAGCATCTACTTAGACTGCTGTCACAATTAAAGCTCTTCGAAAATCAAAATCAGATTAAAAGGCTTCATAACTATTGGATAGCATGAAGCCTCTTGTATGACTTGATAAAGGACAGTTTAAATGATGGGGTATCATTAAAGTACTTACGATAAAGCGAAGAATAATTTATACTGCGTTAAAATCAAAACTAACAATTTGATACTTTCTTAAAGAGGTGCGGATGCAAACAAACTCTTGACCGGATACAAAGCCGTTAAGCACCACAAAGAAAAATAGGGAATCTGGCGTAGGAACTAACAGAGCTCCAAGTCAGATTTATAGCTCAAGGTAGTCATGGCTGTAAATTGACTAAAGGGCACCTCTAAAAACCCCAAACTTTTAAATCAAAGTGTTGATTTAGCAACAATTGTAACGACAAAATCGCAATTTTATTGAGTATTTAGAGGTGCCCTAAAGTCAAAGCAGCTACCTCTCTTTTCCACGGTGGTGTTAGGCGTGTTCAATTACGGAGTTTTATTGCTAAATGTTGAGCTCCTTCGCTCTCTGGTTTTTAGGATCAGGCGGATTTAGTCCACTGGACTAAATCTCTCTCAAAATTTCCCTTATTAGCAACAACTGTACTTGTTGCTAATAATACCACTTTGGAGAAAGTATCACTCTGCCCTTATATTATCGGCTAAAGGACTCTGCCGTTTTAGCAAGCTATGAGCATGTTAGAGCTGTCAGTTGAAAGTTTTGAACTTCAAGGAGTATTATGAAATATCTTTTTCCGTAATTGTACCATCAAGGGCATTGATTGTATAATCGTATTCTGTATCCCCTCGCTTAAATTCGATTTCATAAACAGGAATATCATCGTCCGAATCACCTTCAATCTTGAGAGATTTCACATCAGATTCCATAAGGCCAGCATCTGACAGCGCAATAGACTTGGCATCAGATTCAGTTAACTTAGCGTGATGCTTGTCATCATTATCACCATCCTTAGCGTCATTTTTAGGATCCTTATTAGGATTGGCTGGATTTTTTTCTGGTGGCACTCCATTACCTGGGAAGGCAGGCTTTTTGCCATTAGGTAAAAGCGGTGGTGTTCCGTCCGGCACATTTCCTTTACTGTGTTGGGTATAGTCTTTCGTTCCCGTTACAGTTGCCGTATGACCATCAGATGTGGAAATTGTATAGCTCTTGTCCTTCTTAATATCTTTGCTTGAGAAGACAACATGGTCAAAGTCCACTTCTGATTTTGTCTGGGCAACAACTCTGCCCTTAGAATCAGTGATGGTGATAGTATCGCCTGCAAGTCCGGAAACAATGGCTGAAACATAAGCCTGCTTTGTGCCATTAGAAAAGCCTTGGAAGAATCCCATATGTCCGATTGCCCAAGCTGTACCGCCAGAAATCAAGGCATCACCATCATGGTCCAGAGCCGAATTGTAATTGGTAATGTTTTGTGATTTGAGACTTCCTTTGGTGATAATAATTTTACCATTAGAATCTACGCCATCGCCATAGCCAATAAGGGAGATCTCAGCCCCCTTAATAAAAATACCTAAGTCGTTTTTGATATCGGAAGGACTGTTTTTCAGTTTTGACAAGTCAGCATCATCCTTGTCCGTCCACTCAGAAGCGTTGATCCCATCATCACCTGCATTGATTGTGATGTTCCCCTTCTTCAGATTCACAAAGCGGCCTTCAATCCCTTCATGACCAGAAGTGATGGTTATAGTCGATGCGCCATCTACTGTTACCTCATCGTAGGCTGCCAGGCCTTTATGTTGAGCGTTAATCGTTAGGGTTGAATCTTCAATTTTTAGATCTGCTGAATTGACATCGCTCTCATCTTTAACTTTAATACCGTCATCATCAGATTTAATCGTGATGGCAGAGCCATCAATAGCAACCTTTTTAGTAGCATGAATGCCGTCTTTAGCAGATGTTAAATCAAGGTTGACTTTTTTAACTTTTAGCTTATCTGCCTTGATGGCATGCCCTGCTGTACTTTTCAGTGCCAAGGCTGCTTTATTTTTACCTGAAATATAGAGAGCCCCTCCTGCTTCAATCGTGTTTGCTGTTGAAGAAGCCAGAGAACTGTCCAAGAGGATATTGAGCGTCAAATCTTTGCGAGCAGAAATATTAGAGTCCTTTAAATCAAGCGTTTTAAGATTGAAGGTTACTGCATCAGTTACATTGTCTGCAATTCCGATGCTATATCCATTGCCAGAACCCGTCAGAGTATAAGTGCCTGCTTGATTGATGGTAATAGTTTTCCCATCAATGGAGACCCTTGACGAGTTAGACTGCGCATTGGCATCAGCAAAGGTAATCACCCTTGCTCTTTGTGCATCTTTATCACGGCCACGTGCTTCATCCCAGTCGTATCTCTCATGGTAATGCGCCGCATCGGCTCTGATGACATCTGAATCTATAGCTGAATCAGCTGTTTGACTGCTAGGGCTGTCTGTGTCGGCAGCAACAGATTCCGTATCGGTGTCAATGTCAGCAGCATCAGCTGTTTGATTGGATGCTGCAGTGTTTTCAGTATCAGAAGCGCTTGTTTGGCTGTCAGCTGCTGTAGGGGTTTCCTCTACAGAAACCACCTTATCACTGCTGTCACTAGCAGCAGTTACCTCGTCAGCTGAGGCAGGCTGACTGGCTCCGAGTAATACAATGGTGCCAGCTAGGACAAGACCTGTTACCAAGCCTTTTGAAGACTTGCGCTTAATGTCATGTCCCTTGCTCTGAGAAAACGCAGATCGGTTGAAAATGTAATTTTTATTCATAATATAATGTCTTAACTCTTTCTAAAATTGTTGTTACCAGTTTAACGGAGATAATTTACAAGAAGTTAAACGTCGGGCAACAAAGTGGAAACAAAATGATGACAGCTTTGACATCTTAGGTGATAGATCAGCTCTTATCATCCTGCGAAAGACCCATAATCCGCTGTTTTTAATGAATAGAGGCAGTTGTCCTTCTTCAGACATTAACTAATACTCTTCTAAAATCAAAAAGATACTTCGTTAACTCACTTTGCCGTACGTCAGTACGTCAGTACTGTCTGCAGTTCGTTGCCTCGTCTGTTTTTGATTTTCATTGAGTATAAAATAGTTATTCATACTATTTTATACTAGTTAGTGAGGGTGCTAGGCAACTGCCAGGACGGTTGCCGTTAGGGAGTCAGACAGAAAAAAAGGCTTTGACAGTCGTCAAAACCTTCGTGGTCCCTCACTTTCTAATTTCAAGTGTCGGGCTAAAATAGTCCACCGGACTATTGACTACCTCAGCAAGGGTGATTGGCTGTCCTTTCTGTACCTCAAAATGGTACCAAGACAGCCGTCAACTACTGCAACCTGAGCTCCTTAGCAGCTGGGGTCTCTGTTCCTTGCCTCCTTTTGATTTTTTCATTGAGTATTAGATAGATCTATCAAGTCTGCTTTCTCCGCAGCCATGCCTTCCTGATTTCTTCTAAGAGGAAGATTGGGACAGGACAGAGGATAAGGATGCCCCATTCTAGACTGGAGATTGGCGCGGTGTTAAAGAGACCATTGAGGAAAGGGACATAAGCCAAAAGGCTGAAGAGGAGAACTTCAATAGCCAGCCCCAAGTTGATGGTGCGGTTGGTAAAGAAACCGCGCTTAAAGATGGATTGGATTTGGGTCCGACAGTTCATGACCTGACCGATTTGACAAAAGATGATGGCACCCAAAGTCATAGTGGTTGCTTCCCGATAGAGCTCTCCACTTGCAGGCAGATTTGTTAAGCTCTGACCGTGCAGAGCAAAAACCGCAAAGAAGGCAAGCATGGCGACGAGTGCCTCCATACCACCATACCAGAGGAAGGATTTTACCAGCATTTTAGGATTGATGAGACGATCAGTTTTGTCTCGAGGAGGCTGATTCATAATGCCTTCTTCTGGCTGTTCAACGCCCAATCCCAAGGCAGGCATCATATCACTCCCTAGGTCTATAGCCAAGATTTGCATAACACTCAAAGGGAGGGGCACTAATCCCTTTGAAAAGAGAAAGACTGCTGAAGGAACGGCTTCTGACGTATTACTGTTGAAGATATAGCTGAGGAACTTGCGCAGGTTGCTATAGATGGTCCGACCTTCTTCAATGGCTCTGACGATGGAGGTAAAGTGGTCATCCGTCAGAATCATATCCGCAGATTCCTTGGCAACATCGGTACCAGTAATCCCCATGGCTACACCGATATCAGCCTTTTTAAGGGCAGGGGCATCATTGACCCCATCTCCTGTGACGGCGACTACATGGCCCAGCGCTTGCAAGTTAGTGACAATGCGGAACTTTTGTTCCGGAGCAATCCGGGCAAAGATGACTTCGTCCTTGAGGGCTTCCTGCAGGTCGTCATCAGACATAGTTGCTAAAATTCGACCGCTGATAACTCGCGGTTTCTCAGTCTTAACGATACCGATACTCTTGGCAATGCTGACAGCGGTTAGGTCGTAGTCGCCAGTCATCATGATGATCCGAATGTCAGCCGCATGGCATTCGGCAACAGCTTCTTTGACGCCTTCACGAGGAGGGTCCTGCATGACCAGAAGCCCCAAGAAAATCATGTTTTTTTCAGTAGTGTCAATGGTGGCAGCTGCAATACTTGATTCGTCATCATAAAGCCGACAGGCTAGAGCTAAGACTCTCAGTCCCTTTTGAGCATAAGCATCGTTGGCTCGCAAGATAGCTGATTTTTCCCGCTGGCTCAATTCTCTAATCTGACCATTCTCACGAACATAAGGGCTGAGTTCCAAGATTTCTTTTGGTGCCCCCTTGGTAAAGGAGGCCGTTGCCTTGCCGTCAATAGCTTCTGCAAGATGGTTAAAGGTGGTCATCCGCTTGCGATCTGAATCAAAAGGGAGCTCCTTAATCCGATAATTTTCAGCCTCATTCTCCGACAGGTCAATACCAGCCTTTTGAGCAGCCACTTCTAGGCAGGCCTCGGTTGGATCCCCCAGAACCGTGTAGTTAGGATTGTCAGCATTAGGATTGCTGATTTTGGCATTGCTGCAGAGGGTCGCACCCCGCAGAAGCCAATTGAGGTCAGTATCTTGGGCTGCTCTAACCTCTTGACCATGAAGGAGAACCTGACCGACAGGGGCATAGCCCAGACCTGTCAGCTTGTACTCTTTCTTAGGAGTCCAGAGGTTGTGAACAGTCATTTCATTTTTGGTCAAAGTTCCTGTCTTATCTGAACAGATGACTGAGGTTTCTCCCAGCGTTTCAACAGATGAGAGCTTCTTTACTAGAGCATTCTGCTTAGCCATTCTTTGAACAGCCATAGCCAGCGATAGGGTAATGGTGGGCAGGAGACCTTCCGGAATGAAGGCGACAATCATCCCCAAAGAGAAGATAAAGGCCTTAGCCATAGGCTCTTTGACAAAGAAGACAGACGCAATAAAGAAGAAAATACCAACACTCATAGCAATGACTGAAATTTGTTTGGTTAGACGATCCACTTCCTTTTGCAGAGGACTCTTTTCATCAGCTACTGTCTGAGTCAAGTCAGCAATTTTACCAAATTCTGTCTGCATGGCAATCTTGGTGACCGCAACCCGAGCAGAACCATTAGCGACGGTCGTTCCCGCAAAAACGAGATTGTCAGCTTCTAAAGCTGTGACATCACTATCGGTGATAATCTTGGCATTCTTACGAACAGGATTGGATTCCCCTGTTAGGGCTGACTGGTTGACCTGCAAATCAGTTGAGAGGATGATTCTAGCATCGGCCGAAATCTTGTCTCCTTCTTCAATCAGGAGAATGTCACCTGGCACCAGATCCTCAGCCAAAATCTTCTGCTCGATCCCATCACGGACAACCCGAGCATAAGAAGGCAGCATATTTTTCAAGGCCTCGGTCGCCTTTTGGGCTCGATTTTCTTGGATAAAGCTGAAGACGCCGTTGATAACATTGACTAACCAGATAGCAATTCCCAGCTCAAAGGTTCCTGAGAGAATGGCCACTAAACCACCCACCCAGAGGAGAATGGCCATCAGACTGGTGAAATTCTTGAGAAACTTAAGCAGTTTGGATTCCTGCTTTCCGCTTGCCAAAAGATTTTTGCCGTATTGGCTTTGTCTTTGGCTGACCTCTTCATTATAAAGTCCTGTTTGACGGGTTGCTAAAGTTTGGTAGAGATCCTCCGTCGAGAGACTTTGATAGTTATGCGATTGGTCACTCATGTAACCGCCTTCTTTCTAATGACACCTACATTTTAGCACGATTTAGCAAAAATGGAAAGAAACCTGAAAAGAAATCAACGTTTTCATCTATTGTAAAAGAGAGGACTTCAATCCTCTCTTTTATCGCTTTTTATTGGGAAATCTTATCTAAAATTTGGTTAGATTTAATCTTCCTTGCGCTTCTTTAATGAACCAAGCAGGGTTGCAGCAGCAAAAGCTGTCATCCCCATACCAAATAGAGCTAGTCCATAGCTATTGCTATCACCAGTCTGTGGCAGAGTTTTTTCAGATGTCACAGATACTGGAACCGGATCGGCAACTTTAACAAGAGTTACAGGTTCCTTAAGCGCTGGTTTTTCCGGTTTAGGATCCTTGAATTTTTCAACAATCAAATTTTTATGCCACTTCACAGAAATTTGTTTGCGTTCTGGGGCTTCTGGTATCTCTGGTACGTCTACTGTTGGTTTGTAGTGTGGTTCTGTTGGTGGGGTTGGAGCTTTCGGCTCTTCACCTGGATCAGCTGGAACTTCTACAATGTCATAGATTGGTGGTGTTGGTGGAGTCGGCGGGGTCGGTTCATCCGGTACGGACGGAACATCTACCGTCGGTTTCACTTCTGGCGCCGTTGGTGGAGTCGGTGGAGTTGGCTCATCTGGAACATCAGGAACCGGTACAGTTGGTTTATCCGTTGGCTCCGTCGGTGGGGTTGGTGGGGTTGGCTCCGTCGGCAGGGTTGGTACGGTCACCGTTTTTGGCGTTGGTGGCGTTGGTGGCGTTGGTTTTTCTGGAGCTTTTGGCGCATCTCCCGGATCCTTAGGGAATCCAACATTTGAGTTGATAGCAAACCAGTAAACCGTTGGTTGCCCCTCAGCATTAGCACCATTAGCAGTAAAGACCAGATGACCGTCAGTCATCTTAACCCCCGCACCACCATAGTAAAGATATGGTGAGTCCGCATCATCCCAACCACGTAAAGTAGGTGTGGTTTCACCATTAAAGACAGCTCCATGTTCGATATATTGGTTGTCTTTTTCTGAGGTCACTTCCTTAGTATCAGGATTATAGGTGACACTTGAGTTTGGAATAGCAACAAACTCTTTATCGCCAATATTAACAAACTCTTGGTGTTTGATCGATTGGAATTTTTTCTTAGGTGTAAAAGTAATCAAGCCTGAAGTTGGATCAATCCTATAGGTTCCTAAAACATCATCCTGATCACCAAACTTATATTCGTCAAGACCTGTTGAGTGACCGTTCCCGCCGCCTGAGGCATAGACATAATTTTCAAGTACAGTCGTTTCTTTTTCTACAATCCAACTCCCATTCCAGCCCGCTTTTTGCGCAATAATCTTGAGTGGATTAGACTCTGAAATAGTAACAGTTTTGCCATCAAAATCTGCATAACCAGACTTGACAACTGGAGCACCGTTATTCAGACTAGGTGAGCTACCATCTGCATAAGGATCCCAAGTACCACGAACGGTGTTGCCATCAGCATCTTTGGCTTCTACAACCAGTTCACGTGGTTTATCAGAACCATTGGCATAAGCAGCCCCATCCCAATGGTTAAGGGAGTTGAGGGCGACGATAGCCTTACGTTGAGAGAGGTCATACATTTGACCATTTTCATCGTAGAACTCTACATCGACTGCAACCCTAATCGGCTCATCCGCCTTATCCGTTGATGCACCAACCGTCAGGGTAATCGTTGGGTCAGCATCAACCTTGGCAATCCCCTTACCATCATTAGATGGCAGGTTGAGAATTTCGTAGCGGTAGATAACCTTGCTAATGTCATGCTCAGCACCATTAACAATCATCTTAGATTTAGACAGCCCGTCGTATGTGACAGAGAACTTGTCTCCAACCTTGACACTCAGCCATTCAGCTTCTTTGTTAGAGTATGGACTGGTGCTAACAACATCACCTTCTTTGAGATTGTTAGATTCATATTGCTTAACGCCACCATCGTTAGCCAAACGCTGCTGAGCACCCTTAGTCACATATGCACTAATGCCATCAATCGTGTGAGCCGCATTAGGCTCACGTAGGAAGGTCAACTCCTGTGCATTTTTAGTCTGAGTTAAGCCAGTATCAGCTGAGAACTTATCATAAGCTTCTTTAGCATTTTTATACTGTTTCAGAGCAGTTTCATACTCTAGAAGCTCGGTATTGTAGTCAATGGTGTCTTTTTCAAACTGAGCTTTATCAGCATTATATTTGGCTTCAGCTTCCGCATTGGCCTTATCAGCAGCTTCTTTCTCAGCTACTTTCGCGTCATATTCGGCCTTGTCAGCGTCGTACTTAGCCTTCGCCTGATCGTACTCGGCTTTCTTAGCATCATACTCAGCCTTAGCCGTATTATAAGCATCTCTTGCCGCTTGATTGTCTGCCTGGATTTGCGTGTTTTGCGCTTCCGCTGCTGCCTTATCCGCTACAGCCTTATCGTAGGCTGCCTTATCTTGCTCATACTGAGCTTGGGCAGCTTGGTACGCGGCTTGGGCTTGTTCATAAGCGGCCTGTGCTGCGGCATTTTCGGCTTGGATTTGCGTGTTTTGCGCTTCCGCAGCTGCCTTATCCGCTACTGCCTTGTCATAGGCGTCCTTGTCTTGCTCGTACTGAGCTTGGGCAGCTTGGTACGCCGCTTGGGCCTGCTCATAGGCGGCCTGTGCTGCAGCATTATCGGCTTGGATTTGCGTGTTTTGCGCTTCCGCTGCTGCCTTATCCGCTACTGCCTTATCGTAGGCGGCCTTGTCTTGCTCATACTGAGCTTGGGCAGCTTGGTACGCGGCTTGGGCTTGTTCATAAGCCGCTTGCGCTGCAGCGTTGTCGGCTTGGATTTGTGTGTTTTTTGCTATAGCATTTTCATGTGCTACTTTGACAGACTCATAAAATGACTTTGCAACTTCATATTTAGTTTGCTCATCCTTATAAACTTGAAGAGCAGATTCATAAGCAGCCTTTGCTTCAGCGTTGCGAGCATCAGCTTGGGCTTTTTCAGCTACTGCTGCCTCGTAAGCTGCTTTAGCAGTATCATATTGAGCTTTAGTCTTCTCATATTGAGCAAGATCAGCTTGGTACGCCGCTTGCGCTTGTTCATAAGCCGCTTGCGCTACAGCGTTCTCTGCTCGGATTTGAGTGTTTGTTGCTATTGCGGCTTCAGTTGCTTTTACAGCTGCTTCATATTCAGCTTGTTTTTGAGCATAGCCAGCATCTGCGGCTTTTTGAGCCTCTGTTGCTGCTTTCACTTCTTGGATCTGAGCTTGATTGTCAGCTGCAGCTGCTTCTGTCGATGGTTGAACCTGAGGTTCAGTCTCTTCCACCTGAACACCCGCTTGTTCAGCATTAGCCTTGGCATCTTCTAAATCAGATGAAGTAACTTGACTAGTCACAGTTGTCGTATCATCTTCCCTTTCTACAGGGACTACGCTAGCTGTTTCCTGATCAGCAGTTGCCGAGCTCTCTCCTATGTTGTCTGTCGTACTGCTAGTTGGCTGGCTTGTACCAGATGCGGAATTACCTGCTGTTTCATCAGCCAATACAGTAGGGCCATTAAGAGCAACAACAGCTGTCCCAAGTAAGACAGAAGCAGCACCCAAACTATACTTTCTAATAGAGAAGCGTTGTGAACGTTTTTCCATAATATATTCCCCCATATACTAAAAATGTTTTCTTCGTTTAAAGTTTTAGAAAATTAAACTTGCCTTATCAATTATAGCAGAACCTTTACCGAATACAAGCAATTTTGTCCGCAAAAAACGGGCTGGAAAGGAAAGGAAAGGAAAGGAAAGGAAAGGAAAGGAAAGCGGTTTCTTAACAGATTGTTAAAAACTATGAACCAGTCCAAACCCTAATATTATCAGGCTTTCAAAGAACCTAAAAACCAAGTCAGCCTTAAACTGACTTAGGAAAATCTAATTTTTAAAAGTTTTTATCGAAATCTTTACAGTTATGTTAACGGCGATTTTGGCTAGATTTATAAGACAGATTCTGAAATCTGTCCACTTGGATAGTCTAAATAAAATTTCTTGACCTCCCACAATAGGCTCCCTGAGAATTTTTCTAGAAGTTGGTTGTCTCCCGAATTGCTGTACGCCATTTCTAGAAATTGGTTGTCTCCCTAATTCCTGAACGCCAAAAGAGGACCAGTCGACTGGTCCTCTTGGGTCTATCTCAAAATATGGGGAAAGAAGAGATATCTAGGTTAGACTATCTTAGTCTTCTTGGCGTTTTTTCGCAGCCAACATTGTTGAAACAGCGAAGGCAACCATGCCTAGTCCGAAGACTGCCAAACCATAGCCTTCTGCATCACCAGTTTGTGGCAAGCTTTCTTGCGCAACTGGTGTTGCCTTGACTGGTTTTGGACTTTCATTCTTAACTGGTTTACTTGGTTCAACCGGTTTAGAAGGTTTATTTGGAACATTAGGAGTTGTTGGTGTTTCAGGTTTTGGTTCCTTGACACTTTCAACGACAATGTTCTTGTGCCATTTAACGTTTGGTTTGGTTGGTTCGTTTGGTTTGGTTGGTACCTTAGGCACTTCTACTGTATTTGTCTTAGGTGGCACTGGAGCTGTTGGTGGCGTTGGTGCCTTAGGCTCAGTTGGTTTCTTAGGTACAACAATATTAATGGTTTTAGGTGGTGTTGGCGCTACCGGTGGCGTTGGTTGTTTGGGCTCAGTGGGTTTATCTGGGATTTCAACCGTTGTCATCTTAGGCGGCTCTGGCGCTACCGGAGGTGTTGGTTGTTTGGGCTCAGTGGGTTTATCTGGAACTTCAACAACAATTTTAGTTGGTGGCGTTGGCGGTGTTGGAGCTGTCGGTTGTTTGGGCTCTTCTCCCGGTTTCTTAGGATAACCGACCGTAGAGTTAATCGCAAACCAGTAGATGGTTGGTGCACCAACAGCATTAGCACCCTTAGCGGTGAAGACCAAATGACCATTAGTCATCTGCATACCGGCACCACCGTAATAGAGGTAAGGTGATTCTTCATCATCCCAACCACGTAGGTTAGGAGTTGACTCACCGTTGAAGACAGCACCGTGTTCAATGTATTGGTTGTCAGCGTTTGAAGTTGCTTCATGCGTATTGGCATCGTAGCTAACGCTGGAGTTTGGAATAGCAATGTAGCGGTTGTCGCCGATATTAACAAACTCTTGGTGTTCCACATTTTGGAATTTCTTCTTCGGTGTGAAGGTAATCATGCCTGTTTCAGCATCAACGGTGTAGCTACCGATAACATCATCCTTTTGAACACCATTATCATCGTAACCATAGTCTTGGTTACCGATTGAGTGAGCATTGGCACTACCAGAAGCATTAACGGTTTTATCGTCAGTTGTTGCTTCCCCAGTAAGGTTTTCAACTTGACTGCCGTCAACAGCATAGCTTTGAGTAACAATCTTGAGAGGGTTGTCAGCTGAAATATTAACGGTCTTGCCGCCAAAGTCTGCATAGCCAGATTTGGTCTGCACTTCACCATTTTTGATATCTGGGTGACTGCCATCAGCATAAGGATTCCAGGTACCACGAACGACATTACCCTCAGTATCGCGGGCTTCAACTGTCAAGGCACGTGGGGTATCTTCACTTGATACGTAAGCCGCACCCGTCCAGTGGTTAAGGGAGTTGAGGGCCACAATAGCCTTACGTTGGGTCAGGTCATATTTTTGGCCATTCTTATCGTAGAATTCAACATCAACGGAAACCTTAACGGGCTTGTTTTCGTCGTCAGTCGACGCACCAACTGTCAAAGTAACAGTTGGGTCATTGCTAACCTTAGCAATACCTTTTTGGTTGTAAGATGGCAATTCATCAATGGTATAACGGTAGACAACACGAGTGATATCTTGTGGAACACCTCCGACAATCATCTTAGATTCGGTCAAACCATCATAGGTAACGGTAAACTTATCACCTTGTTTAACTTCCAACCATTCGTTATCCTTGTTGCCATAAGGGCTTTCAGAAACGACATCGCCTTCTTTAATTTCATTAGAGCGATATTGGTTAACGGCACTGGTCCCGATACGCTGTTGCGCTTCAGGAGTCAGATAGGAATTGATGCCTTCGATGGTGTGAGTCGCATTTTTTTCACGTTCAAAGACCAACTCCTGAGTTGCCTGAGCTTCTGTAAGATTGTGGTCAGCCAGAAATTTGTCGTAAGCATCCTTAGCGTTTTGCCATTGTTCGTGCTTAGTGTTGTACTCAGCCAATTTGCGTTCATATTCTGCACGCGCTTGGTTGTAAGCTTCTTTTTCTTGGTTGTACTTAGCTTCATTTTCAGCATTGGTTTTATCCGCTGCCTCTTTTTCAGCCTGTTTGTTATCATGCTCAGTCTTAGCCTTTTCATAGGCAGCCTTGTCAGCTTCGTACTTAGCCAAGTCTTGGTCGTATTTTGCCTTGGCTGCATCATAAGCGGCCTTTTCTTGGTCGTACTTGGCTTGCGCTTCTTGGTTAGCCTTTTCAGCAGCTGCTTTTTCAGCTAGCTTGCTGTCATAGTTAGACTTGTCAGCATCGTATTTGGCTTTTTCTTCCTTGTATTTAGCCAAGTCTTGGTCTTATTAAGCCTTAGCGGCATCATAAGCTGCCTTTTCTTGGTTGTACTTGTCTTGAGCTTCCTTATTGGCCTTGTCCGCTGCCTCTTTTTCAGCTTTCTTACTGTCGTAAGTTGCTTTTTCAGCATCATACTTAGCCTTATCTGCCTTGTATTGTTCCAAAGCCTTGTCGTAGTCAGCCTTAGCCTTGTTGTAGTCAGCCATTTGTGCTTGGTACTGAGCTTTAGCTTCAGCATTTTGCTTATCGGCTGCTGCTTTTTCAGCTACTTTACTGTCGTAGTTAGCCTTATCAGCATCGTATTTTTTCTTATCTTCATTGTATTGAGCAAGGGCAGCATCATAGTCTGCTTTGGCAGCATTGTAGGTTGCCATTTCTTGTTTATACTTGAGTTTAGCAGCGGCATTCGCCTTGTCTGCTGCCTCTTTCTCAGCCAGGCTAGTTTCGTACTGAACCTTTTGTTGGTCGTAAGTTGCTTTAGCAACATTGTACTTAGCCAATGCTTGATCGTATTCAGCCTTGTCTTGGTTGTACTGAATCATAGCCGCATCGTAGGCCCCCTTAGCTGCCGCATTTTGCTTATCAGCTTCAGCCTTGGCTGCTACAGCCTTATCATAGGCAGCCTTGTCTTGATTGTACTGGGCTTGAGACTTTTCGTAATCAGATTGTTGCGCCTTGTAGTTATCAACGGTCTTGTTGATTTCTTGGGCTTGGGCCTTGTTGTCTTCATCAGCTGCTTGGACAGAAGGCTGGGTCTTAGTTTCATCTGCTGATGATTCAAGTCCAGCTTGATTTGCATTAGCCTTTGCTGTTTCTAATTCAGGTGAGGTTACTTCTTTAGTTGTTGTAGTGGTATCACCCTCAGTCTTTTGGTCAATCACCTTGGTTTGTGGACCATTTTGACTAGCTGCTACTTCGCTAGTAGCATTGTTTGAATCAGTCGCAGGCTGATTGTTGGCTTCGTCGGCCAGAACTGTAGACGATGACAAAGCAAAGGCTGCAGTCCCTAGCAGAACGGATGCTGCTCCATAGCTATACTTGCGGATGGAGAAGCGTTGAGATCTTTTTTCCATGTAAATCATTCCTCCCAAAGAATTTGTATCTCAAGTATTTAATTTGAAGAAACTATTAAATACTAGTTAGTATTATAACAAAAAAATTACAATATGCCAAACTATTTTGTTCTCCAAATTATTTTTTTGAAAACTTTATGTTAGCAAAAGACCTGATATAAAGGGATTCCTGAGAATTTTTAAACTTAAAAATTTCTTTTTTTAAATCAGCAAATCCCTACTTTTTTGTCTGTTTTCTGAATACTTTCATCTAGTTTTCAACTTCATTAAGCCTGTTTTGTGTCAAAGCGGAGAATGAAGGAAAAAAGAAAAAGCCCTGGGGCTAAATTCTAGACTTCTCGAGAACTAGATCCTGAGACTTTTTCGTTAAGTTGTGCTTACCGCACTTCTGCTGCGACTTTTTCGGTCAGAGACTTGGTAATCTTTTCCATATACTTGGCGACTTCTTCATCGGTTAGATTGTCATTTGAATTTTGGAAGGTCAGGCTGTAGGCCATGGACTTCTTACCATGCTCAATATTGTGCCCAGCGTAAACGTCAAAGAGTTTAGTGTCCGTCAAGCGCTTAACACCGGCAGCTTGGATGGCATCAAGAATGGCCTGGTGGCTAACAGTTTGGCCAACCAGGAGGGCGATGTCACGAGAAACACTTGGGAACTTGGTAATTTCTACAAAGGCTGAGACTGGTTGCAACTTAGCCTGAAGGGCCGTCAAATTAATTTGGGCTACATAGGTTTCTGGAATACCATAGTCCTTGGCTACCTCAGGGTGAACTTGGCCCAAGAAGCCGATGGTTTGACCATCTAAGACCAGACTAGCTGTCCTACCAGGGTGCATGGCTGCCATGGATTTATCAGGAATAAAATCAGGCCTTACATCCAACTTATCAAAGAGAGCTTCCAGGATTCCCTTAAGATGGAAGAAATCAACGGCTACTGCTTTGGTTTGGAAATCCTTATCGCTGACGAGACCTGTCATAGCTAGGGCCAGGGTGTCAAGTTCAGTTGGCAGGTCTTCTTTAGGGTTACCCTTTTGTTCAAAGACCTTACCGATTTCGTAGATGGCCACATCCTTGTTCTTACGGGCCACATTGTAGGCAACGGTATCCAGCATTCCAGCCACGACGTTTTGCCTTAGGGCAGAGCGTTCAATGGACATAGGCCACATGAGTTCGGTCACATTGGTCGGATTTTGGGTGAATTGAACAGCTTTTTCTGGTGTGGTCAAGGCGTAGGAAATAATTTCAGACAGTCCTGCTCCCTCGGCTAGGGTCCGTACTTTACGGCGCAGTTTTTGGCTGGCAGTCAATTCACCAGCTGTCCCAGCCGCCTCAGGTAGGGTCGTTGGTAAATTATCATAACCATAAATGCGGGCAATTTCTTCCACCAAGTCAGCTTGAATACTAATATCCCAGCGACGACGAGGAACAGTAACGGTAAAATGATCAGCATCCCCAGTCAGAGAGAAATCTAGGCTAGCAAAGACAGCCTGAATGTCTGCCATGGTCAGGTCGGTACCCAGACGGACATTCACATAGTCCAGACTGCTTGAAACTTGGACGGGCTCTGTTGGCAGACTACCGGCTTCTACGCGTCCGGCTAGGACTTGACCTCCGGCTAATTCTTCTAGCATAGCTGCCGCAAAGTCTAGGGCCTGACCAACCGTATCGTAGTTAACGCCCTTTTCAAAGCGAGAGGAACTTTCAGAACGCAAATTGAGGCGTGAGCTGGTCTTGCGGATGGATTGACCATCAAAGACAGCAGCCTCCAAAACAACGGTCTTGCTGTTGGCATCAATTTCTGTAGACCGACCGCCCATGACACCAGCTAGGGCTACCGCTTGGTCGGATACACTGATTACCAAGTCATCAGTCTGAAGTTGGCGTTCCTCTCCATCTAGAGTGACCAATTTTTCATTGGCCCTTGCTTGACGGGCAAGGATGGTCTTGTCAGCAAACTTAGCATAGTCAAAGGCATGCATGGGTTGGCCGAAGTAGAGAAGGACATAATTGGTCACATCGACCACATTGTTGATAGGGCGAATGCCGGCATTCATGAGCAGGTTTTGCAACCATTGAGGACTTGGGGCAACGGTCACATTTTCGACCAGCCGAGCCTTATAGGTCAGAGCCTTATCGGATTCGATAGCGACGGCCAATTTGTCACTGGCCTGACGATCAATCTCATGGACCTGCTTTTCAGGTAGGTGAACGGTCTTGCCATAGATAGCTGCTACTTCATAGGCAACCCCTCGCATAGAGAGGGCGTCGGCCCGATTGGGGGTAATTGCTAGCTCGACAATTTCATCATCCAAATCCAAGTAGGGGAATACAGATTGACCTGGCACAGCATCCTCTGGTAGTATTTGAATACCATCTGAGAATTCCTTGGGAACAACGGATTCAGAAATCCCTAGCTCTTGCAGGGAGCAAATCATCCCTAGAGATTCCAAGCCACGGATTTTACCCTTTTTAATCTTGTAGTTATCAGCAATTCTAGCTCCTGGCAGGGCCACCATCACCTTGATCCCTGCCTTAATATTAGGAGCTCCACAGACGATTTGTCGAGGCTCTTCATCCCCCGTATCCACTTGACAGAGGTGGAGGTGGGTTTCAGGGATATCTTGGCAAGTCAGAACTTCCCCGACAACGATTTTTGACAGGCCTTGGGCTGGACTTTCTACCCCTTCCACTTCAATCCCTGTCGTTGACATTTTTTCAGCCAGCTCAGCCGTGGTTACGTCCACGTCAACCAGCTCTTTTAACCATTTATATGATACAAGCATAATTCTCTAGCACTTGGGAAGCGAAACTTCTGATGCTTCCTTGCTGTGCTTTCCTTCCTATCTAATTGTCTTATTTCAATTTCTTTTTGAGGAGCCAGTCCACATCAACCTTATCCTGAGAAACCCGAAAGGCGTGTTGGCTGAATTTTTCAAAGCCATACTTAGCATAAAACTTTTGCGCCTTGAAATTCTTTTCCCAGACTCCTAGCCAGGCCCAGCTAGCACCAGACTCGTGCGCCAGTTGCAAAGCGTATTCAAAGAGTGCTCTTCCAACTCCTTGCCCTTGGAATTCCTGAAGAACGTAGAGTCTCTGGATTTCATAGGCCAAATCCAATTCTTTTTCGGTTTGGGCAGCCCCCCAATTAGTCTTGAGAAAACCAGCAGGTCTCCCATTGACCTCTGCTAATATATGCAGGGATTCGGGATTGGCCAGCTCTTGACCCAAAACCTCTAATGAATAGGTTTTGTCAAAATAGTCGGCCAGTTGCTGGGGACTATTGTCGTGGGCAAAGGTCTGCTCAAAGGTCCTAATGGCTAGATCTCGCAGAATTGGCAAATCAGCCTCTTGAATTTTTCTAAGCTTGAGCGTCATGATAAGCTCCTCAGTTTCCTTTATTTGAATTGGGCAGAAAAGCGAACGTCCCCTTGGTAGAAGCCACGGATATCATTGATACCGTAACGTAACATGGCAATCCGCTCTTGACCGAGGCCAAAGGCAAAACCAGAGTACTTCTCAGCGTCCACACCAGACATTTCTAGAACGCTTGGGTGAACCATGCCGGCACCGAGGATTTCAATCCAGCCCGTCTTCTTACAAACGTTACAGCCTTCACCGCCACACTTAAAACAAGAAACATCAACTTCGACTGATGGTTCTGTAAATGGGAAGTAGGATGGCCGTAAGCGAATCTTACGGTCGGCCCCGAACATCTTCTGGCTAATCATTTGCAGGGTTCCCTTGAGGTCACCCATGGAAATATTTTCTCCGACAACCAGCCCTTCAATCTGATGGAATTGATGGGAATGGGTGGCATCATCGGTATCGCGACGGAAGACCCGTCCTGGAGAAATCATCTTGAGAGGTCCCTTAGAAAAATCGTGTTGGTCCAAGGTTCTTGCTTGGACGGGACTAGTGTGGGTTCTAAGTAGGATTTCATCAGTAATATAGAAGGTGTCCTGCATATCTCTAGCTGGGTGATTTTTAGGCAAATTCATCCGTTCGAAATTGTAATAGTCACTTTCCACTTCATAGCCATCGACAACTTGGAAGCCCATCCCCAGGAAAATATCCTCGATTTCTTCTGAGGTTTGGCTGAGAATATGGCGGTTACCCAACTTAATTTGACGGCCTGGCAGGGTGACATCGAGACTTTCCGATTCCAGCTGGGCCTGAATCTTGGCAGCCTCAACAATCTTGGCCTGCTCTTCGAAGTCCTTGGTCAGGATATCGCGAACTTCATTGACCTGCTTACCAATCACAGGTCGCATTTCCTTGGACAGGTCCTTAAGGCCCTTGAGGAGCTCAGTCAAAGAGCCCTTCTTACCCAGGACAGCAACCCGCAAGTCCTGTAATTCCTTGCTGTGGTCACCCGTCATTTCCTTCAATTTAGCCTGAGTTGAAGCCTTCAACTCTTCTAATTGCTTCTGTAAATCCATCTTTAGATGTCCTTTCTTTCTTCATTAAGGTCTGGTCTTAAACCCAATAAAAATCAAATGTTTGCCTGAGATATTTCCTTGCTAGTGGGGAAAAATGAAAGTCCTAGTGGCGTTTCATACTCTTCGAAAATCAAAATTTACTGTCGTTAACTCACCTTGCCGTACTTACTGAGGAAAGCGAAGCCTTCCCTAGTTCCAACCTCAAAAGGTCTACCAGACCTTTTGAGCTGTCTTCAGTTCGTGCGGTGCCACGAAGTGGCGCAAAGATAGCAGACACCTACTGCGACATCAGTCACTTTAGTGACTTGATGTCATTGCTCCTCGCCTCGGCTCTTTCGATTTTCGTTGAGTATCACTCCCAATCTTAAGCAAGAAAAAATCGCCTGCCAATACTCCATCATGCGGAGCGTTGACACGCGGTACCATCCGTTTTTATCTAGCAGGCTAGACCTTAATTGACTGAGTCCTTACCATGAGTGAATTCACAAGGCTTTCCTTGAGTGAACTTCCAGTCGACGATTCACATTCCCTTTTCAAGTATGACCAAGCTACTAGTCTCACGGACTCCTTATTTAATTGGTTCTATTCTAACAAAAATTTCTAGGGCTGGCAAGAGCCGATGAGATTTGTCAATGTCGGAGCAATGAGTGTTTCCGTGGATAAGACAATGCTTTGTGTTGGCACAGTCAATGAGTTTCGGTTGATAGGGATAAAGACCTTTTGATTGACAAAACCGATGGGATTTTGGTTTGACAGGAGGATATGTACTTTCCACTTGTCAGAAGGAAACCTGCATTTCAAATGCCCGAAAAAGCTAGGGGAATTTTCACAAAAATGCCCACCAAAAAAGCAATACAGAAGCCATGACCAATCAAACAGGCTACTTTTGGACTGGATCCGACCTCTCTTTTACCACTCTTACTCAACGGATGACTTGAGGGATACCTGCCCTGAGTAATAGTCAAGACGGATACCCTTTTGGACATTGGGGATGAAGACATTGAATTCTAGACTACCGTCAGATGACTTGGCCTCTAGATGGCTCCCTGAGGCAATGAGATTGTCACCCTGGTAGATGAGTGTGACACGATAGCGGACCCGCTTGTGCTTATCTAAGGCCTTACGAATCAAGGTCTCATAGTAGTTCTGACCGGTTGAGTTAGAACTGCTGGCTTCATTGGCCCAAGCAGTTTGAACGGCTACATTAGCAGAGTTACTAGTAGAGGCATCAAAGCCTTTAAGACTGCCAGCTAGAGCATAGGCAATCAGATGACCGCGATCGACCGCATGGTCATAGGCTCCAGACAGTCTGGTTCTTTGGTGCCACCCTGCAGGTGTCCAGTCGGTCGAGCCGTTGCCTGTTTCCTGACGGTTGCGATACTGGCGGGTCGCTTTGGAGAGCCAGGCATTGGCTGTCGTCGGAACCTGCTGGCCTTGGACTGTCTTAGTTTGATTGTTGACATAAGGAGTGCTTGAAACCTTGGCATCTAGGTCAGTCTCATTGTCGTTAAGGATATAGGCCCCAACCCCATTCCATTTGATTTTAGCTGGAAGCTGACTCCTGATTTCCTGGGTCATTACGCTATCTGCCAGACTTTCACTCGGTGCCTCTTGACTAGAGCGACTTGGGCTCTGCTTTTGCCCCGTTAATTGTTGAGCCACCTGTTTAATGGGATTCTGATTAGAAATCCCATCATTGGTCGCTACAAATCCCAGTAAAAGGACAAGCACCAAGCCGATTAGGGAATAGAGGACCTTCTGCTCCTGCTTCATCCTTCTTTTTGATTTTTTAGCCATAATCGTCTTCCTCGAAAAATCCCGACTAGCCTCTTTGCCTATCGGGATTTCAATTTATGCTCTTCAAAAATCAAAACTATCCATCGTTAACTCGCTTTGCCGTACCTACTGAGGAAAGCAAAGCTTTCCCCATTTCCGACCTCAAAAGGTCTCCCAGACCTTTTGAGCTACCTGCAGTTCGTGCGATGCGGAGCAAATTTGGTCGATTTTACTAACTTTGTGAGGTTAGTAAGGGAGCTAGGCAATCGCTATGGAGATTGCCGTTTGGGAGTAAGACAGAAGGGCTTTGACAGCTGTCAAAACCTTCGTCACCTCACACCTTTTTATTTTAAAGTGTCGGCTAAGACAGTCCACCGGACTGTCTTACTACCCCAGCAAGGGTGACTAGCTGTCTGCTGTGCCACGAAGTGGCGCAAAGATAGCAGACACCTACTGCGACATCAGTCACTTTAGTGACTTGATGGCATTGCTCCTTGCCTTGGCTAGATTAATTTTTATTGAGTATTATTTTCCTGTGAATTTATTGATGAGTTCCTGCCACTTGTGGGGAGACAGGATTTCTAATGGGTTGTGCCCCTCTCCAAGAACAGCATAGCCAAGCATCAGGCCCAGAGCAAGGAAAATGAGGCAAAGCAGGGCAACTAGAAGAATCAAGGCTAACTGATGCCTGACATAGGCCCAACCTGATTTTGCCATTAAGCATTCACCCTTTCAATGTCTGCCCCCAAGGCAGCCAACTTTTCATGGAATTTATAATAGCCTCGGTCCAAATGGCTGATCTTACCAACAGAAGTCGTTCCTTGGGCCACCATACCAATGAGAATCAGGGCCGCACTCGCACGCAAATCTGTTGACATAACCTGAGCCCCTTGGAGCTCTTGACTTCCACGAATGAGAGCTGTATCTCGCATAATTTCCGAATTTAGTCCCATCCGTCGTATTTCTTCCAAGTGCTGGAAGCGATTTTCAAAGACCGTTTCAATCATGGTCGATTCCCCTGGAACCACCGCCATTAGGGCTGTAAACTGGGCCTGCATATCAGTTGGAAAGCCTGGATGGGGCAGGGTCTTAACCGTTACAGGTTTTAACTTGCTGATGTCAGACTTGACCCGAATCCCCTCTTCTTCTTCGGTCACTTCTACGCCCATTTCCAAAAGTTTGGAAATCAAGGGACGATTGTGTTCCCAGACGGCTGATTTTACCAAGACATCCCCAGAGGTCATGGCTGCCGCTACCATAAAGGTTCCAGCTTCAATACGGTCTTGAACAACATCATGTTCAGCCCCATGCAGTTGATCCACACCCTTGATGGTCAGGGTCTCTGTCCCAGCACCACGAACACTAGCTCCCATCTTATTGAGGAGGATGGCAAGGTCAACGATTTCTGGCTCCCGAGCTGCATTTTCAATGACCGTAGTCCCTTGGGCTAGGGTCGCTGCCATCATGAGATTTTGCGTAGCCCCAACTGAAGGGAAGTCCATATAGATATTGGTCCCCTTGAGGCGCTCGGCTGTGGCTGTGATGTCACCACCAGTTTGACTAATCTTAGCTCCCATAGCCTCCAAGCCCTTGAGGTGGAGGTCAATAGGACGACTACCAATGGTACAACCGCCAGGCATGGAAACCTTGGCATGACCATTTCTAGCCAAGATGGGGCCAAGGACCACAATAGAAGCTCGCATCTGGCTGACATACTCATAAGGAGCTTCGTCTAAAAGCTGGCCCGTGGCATCTACAGTAACTTGATTTTGCTCCTGGTTGAAATCAACCTCAACATCCAGACCACGAACCACATTATTCATGGTGAAAACATCCGATAGAATCGGAACATTATTCAAAATTGTCTTTCCTTGGGCAGGCAAAATTGTTGCCGCTAAAAGAGGCAGGACGGCATTCTTAGCCCCTTCAATGGTCACTTCTCCTTGCAAGCGTGTTTGACCACCCTTGACAATAATTTTATCCATTCGTATTTTCTCCGATTTCCAAGTTTTTTCCTATTATATCACAAGATTTGAAAAAAACTGCTTTAGTGAACCGTGGTAAAAATTGACGTGGCAAGAGAGATGATCGACAAAAAGAAAGAACTAACCAGATAGCCTAGGCCAATAGCCAAAAACATAACCAGGAGATTGACCTGCCTAAGGTTGGATAAATTGACTTTTAGAATTTTCTCCCAATCCACCAACTTAGTTAGAAGTTGATGAGCCATTAGGATAAAGAAAATATGGGAAAGAATTGTTATAAGTGATTGTATAAGTTCCATAGACCTATTTTAGCACGATTGAGGGATAAAACTCAAACCAAAGGCGGGGTCCAAATAGTGATCTCGAAAGTTTTTTCCATCAAGACCAGCCCTTACCTCCTCTCTGTCATTCTTTCAAAAAGCAAGCAAAATTCCCTATAAAACAGCAGGGTACAACAAATTGGCACAGAGCCTATAAAAGAGCAAGCCACAACAAATTGCCAGAATACCAAAAAATCGACCCCGTCTGGAATCGATTTTGCTTATTATTTATTCCCAACGCTGATGCGGTTGAGAGCCCGACGTAAAGCAACTTCAGCACGGCGAACATCATCGGCTTGATGGCTGGCTTGTGCTTCTTGGAGCTTACGTTCAGCTCTTTGCTTAGCCCGCTCAGCCCGTGAAATATCAATATCACGCGACCGTTCGGCCGAATCCGCTACAATCGTTACGGTATTGTCCTTAATCTCAAGGATACCACCATTGACAGCAACCCAGTCCACATGCTTATCGTCGTCAATACGGCGAATCTTCATCTCATGGACGCTCAAGGGGGCGATAGTATTGACATGGTTAGCCAAGATCCCCATCTCACCATCAATTGTAGTTACTGAAATATAAGTGGCATGGTGATCATAACGAACCCCATCAGGCGTTACAATTTGTACTGCCATATGTTCAGTCATAATATCACCTCACTAAAAGCCCATTTTCTTAGCCTTTTCAACAACATCCTCAATTGGACCAACACTCCGGAAGGCATCTTCTGGTAGGTCATCATACTTACCTTCAAGGATTTCCTTGAAGCCACGGACGGTTTCAGCAACTGGGACATAAGAACCCGGTTGACCAGTAAATTGTTCCGCCACGTTGAAGTTTTGCGAGAGGAAGAACTGAATCCGGCGGGCACGGCCAACCAAGACCTTTTCGTCATCTGACAATTCATCCATACCCAAGATGGCAATGATGTCCTGCAGTTCATTATAGCGTTGCAAGACCCTTTGTACTTCAGTTGCAACTTGGTAGTGCTCTTCACCAACAATTTCAGGGGCTAGGGCACGAGATGATGAAGCCAAGGGATCCACAGCTGGATAGATACCAATTTGAGTCAGTTTCCGTTCCAAGTTGGTAGTTGAATCCAAGTGGGCGAAGGCTGTCGCTGGGGCAGGGTCAGTATAGTCATCGGCTGGTACGTAGATGGCTTGAATGGAGGTTACAGATCCCTTCTTGGTAGAGGTAATCCGTTCTTGCAATTGTCCCATTTCAGTAGCCAGGGTTGGTTGGTAACCAACGGCTGATGGCATCCGACCAAGCAGGGCAGATACTTCGGAACCGGCTTGAGTAAAGCGGAAGATATTGTCAATGAAGAGGAGCACGTCTTGACCTTCAACATCGCGGAAGTATTCTGCCAAGGTCAAACCTGTCAGGGCAACCCGCATCCGAGCTCCAGGTGGTTCATTCATCTGACCAAAGACCATGGCGGTCTTTTCAATAACCCCGGATTCTTTCATTTCCCAGTAAAGGTCATTCCCTTCACGGGTCCGTTCACCAACACCGGTGAAAACTGAGATACCACCGTGTTCTTGGGCGATATTGTGAATCAGCTCTTGAATCAGGACGGTTTTACCAACACCGGCACCACCGAAGAGGCCGACCTTACCACCTTTGAGGTAAGGGGCCAAGAGGTCAATAACCTTAATCCCTGTTTCCAAGATTTCTGATGAGGTTGAGAGTTCATCAAAGCTAGGAGCTTTTTTATGAATAGGTTCACGCTCTGCATCTTGCGCAAATGGTTCTTCCAAGTCAATGGTATCACCAAGCACATTGAAGACACGACCCAGAGTTTCCTTACCGACTGGTACACTGATAGCACTGCCAGTATCTAGAACTTCTAGTCCCCGCGTAAGCCCATCGGTAGATTCCATAGCAATGGTACGCACAACGCCGTCACCCAATTCAAGGGCAACTTCGAGCACGATTTTTTCTTTTTGGTCGTTATCCTTATAGACGACCAATGCATTATTAATCTCAGGAAGCTTATCGCCAGTCGCAAACTTTACGTCAACGACAGGTCCGACAACCTGAGCAATTTTGCCTGAGCTCATGCAATTTTCCTTTCAATTTATGATAAAAAACCACTAGGGTTCGACCGACCCTTATTCCAGAGCATTGGCACCAGCAACGATTTCGGTAATTTCTTGGGTAATCGCTGCCTGCCGAGCTCGGTTGTACTGAATGGTCAAATCGCTAATAAGATTTCTTGAGTTATCTGTCGCCGTTTGCATGGCAGTCATCCCTGCAGCATGTTCAGCCGTTTTGGCATCAACAATGGCCCCGTAAATCAAGCTTTCGGTATATTGAGGCAGGAGCTGCTCCAAGATAGCTTCTCGATCAGGTTCCAATTCAAAAGCATTAGAGGCTTCTTCCTTGGATTCGTTGGCATCAAGGTCAACAATAGGCAACATCTGTTCGACCCGCACCTGGCTGGTCAGACTGTTGATGTGGTGATTGTAGCATACATAGAGCTCATCAAAGAGCTCTTCCTTATACATTTCAACCGACTGCGAAATAATTTGCGACACCTGGTCAAAGCTGGGTTGGTCTTCCAAACCTCTTAATTCAAAGGCCAGGTCAATTCCCCGTGACTTGAAGAAGTCAGCGCCTGTTCCGCCAATAGCAATGATTGAAAAATCATTCTTACCAGAATGGTACTCTTCAATCAGGTCCATGACGGCCTTGAGGATTTTGGAATTGTAACCACCAACTAACCCCTTATCAGAGGTGATAACGATGTAGCCAGTCCGTTTAACAGGACGGGAGGCCAACATAGGATTATCAGAGCCATTGGTCAGCTCCGCATGTAGGAGGTCGGTTGTGATTTGCCGAATCTTGGAAGCATAGACCTGAAAGTCCTTGGCTGCTTGTTCAGATTTGGTCAATTTTGCGGCAGATACCATTTGCATGGCACTCGTAATCTTACTGGTTTTTTCAGTTGAACTAATTCTTGTTTTGATTTCGCTTAGAGAACCTGCCATAAGTCAACCTCCTTATTCAAATGAAGATTGATCTTTGAAGGCCTGGATGGCTTGATCCAGCACTGCTTCTTCTGGAAGGTCCTTGGCCGTCTTAATGGTTTCAAAGATGTCAGCATGGTGAACATCAAAGTAGTCATACATGGCCTGTTCAAAGGCTAAAATATCGTTGACAGGGACACTATCCAAGAAGCCATGGGTCAAGGCATAGAGAATCAAAACTTGTTTTTCAACTGGGAGGGGCTGGTGAACCGGTTGTTTGAGGACTTCTACGGTCCTACGACCACGGTTCAATTTAGCCTGGGTTGCTTCATCCAAGTCAGAACCGAATTGGGTGAAGGCTTCCAATTCACGATAGGAAGCTAAGTCCAAACGCAGGGTACCAGCAACCTTCTTCATGGCCTTAATTTGGGCAGAACCCCCAACCCGTGATACGGATGACCCAGCATCGATGGCTGGACGAATACCGGAGTTAAAGAGGTTTTCTTGCAAGAAGATTTGTCCATCGGTGATAGAGATAACATTGGTGGCAATGTAGGCTGAAATATCACCAGCTTGGGTTTCGATGAAAGGCAGGGCCGTAATAGAGCCACCACCTAAATCGTCAGAAACCTGGGCAGACCGCTCCAAAAGACGACTATGCAGGTAGAAGACATCCCCCGGATAGGCTTCACGTCCTGGTGGACGACGCAGCAAGAGGGAAAGTTCACGGTAGGCAACGGCTTGTTTTGACAGATCATCATAGACAATCAAAACGTGCTTGCCATTGTACATGAATTCTTCTGCCATAGCGACACCAGCATAAGGCGCGATATAAACCAGAGGCGAAGGTTGTGAAGCCGAAGCTGTCACAACGATCGTGTAATCAAGGGCACCGTATTTGCGTAGGGTCTCAACTTGAGTCCGAACAGTTGATTCCTTTTGACCGATAGCCACATAGATACAAATCATATCTTGATCCTTTTGGTTCAAGATGGCATCAATAGCGACTGAGGTCTTACCGGTTTGGCGGTCACCGATAACCAGTTCCCGTTGACCACGTCCAATTGGAACCAAGGCATCGATGGCCTTGAGACCAGTTTGCAAGGGCTCGGATACGCTCTTACGTTGCATGACACCTGGAGCAGGTGTTTCAACTGGACGGGTTTTACTTGTCTGAATATCACCAAGTCCATCAACTGGTTGACCGAGCGGGTTGACCACCCGACCAATCAATTCAGGACCAACTGGAACTTCCATGATTTTACCGGTCCGCTTAACCGTATCACCTTCAGTGATTTCTGAGAAATCCCCAAGGATGATGATACCAACGTCATTGGACTCAAGGTTTTGAGCCATACCGTAAGCACCATTTTGGAACTCGAGCAACTCACCAGCCATGGCATTGTCCAGACCGCGAGCCCGAGCGATACCATCACCAATGTAGGTTACTACTCCAGTTTCAGTGACGTCAAAATTTGGCTGGAAGTTTTCAATTTGCTTTTTAATTAAAGCACTAATTTCTTGAGCATTAATGGCCAAAAGTCACACCACTTTCTATTTGAGATTGTTTTTTAGTTGTTGTAATTGACTGCGAATACTTGTGTCAATAATCTTGTTGTTGGCCTGGAGAACGAAACCACCGATGATGGACTCATCTAGGTCTTCAACAAGGGTTTGGGCTGAAATTTCAAACTTTTGATTCCCCAGGGCCAAGATACGCTCCTTCTGGCTTTGGCTCAGAGGAACAGCTGTCTTGACAGACAAGGGAAATTGCCGGGTTTCTTGGACTAACTTGTCCAGAACCCTCTGGAAGATAGCTTCAATCAGATTTTCTCGCTCATTATACAAGATGATGGCAAGAAAGTTTTTGACATAGGTTGAAGCTTCTTCTTGCAGGTAACTAACCAGTTTAGCCTTATCGTCTCGGCTGAGGGCCAAGCTCGATAGGTAGGAGCCTAAATCGGTCTCTTTAAAAATGGTTAGGCAGGATGAGAGTTCAGCCTGAATCTCAGACACAAGGCCTTTTTCAAGGGCAACTTGACTTAGGCTGTCAGCATATTGCTCAACAAGAGCTTGTGTTTTACGATCCATTAGGCATCTCCTAATTGTTCAAGATATTGGTCAATCAACTCTGACTGAGCTGCTTTGTCCAAATTCTTGGTCATCACTTTTTCAGCCAACAAGACGGTCAAATCAGCGACATCTCCCTTTACACTAGAAAGGGCTTCTGCCTTGTTTTGAGCGATATCTTGGTTAGCTTTTTCTTTCAAGCGACTGACTTCATCGCGGGTTTCTGCAAGAATCTTAGCCGATTGTGCATTCCCAGTTTCTTTAGCATCATCGATGATTTTTGCAGCATCATCCTTAGCCGAATTTAACTGTTCTTGACGTTTTTGTGCTAGTTCTTGCGCCTCTTGACGGGCATTTTCCGCATCATCAATGTCTTGATTAATCTTATTAGCCCGTTCCTCGAAGATTCCTGTGATTTGCTTCCAGGCAAAGGTCCGAATCAACCAGTAGAGGACAAGAACTGAGCCAGTCGTGATAATAATATCACCGAGTGTTGTACTATTAATAAGTATAGACATGTTTCCCCTCTCTTTCTTTATTCTTCTTCTGTACTGACCTTATCACCAATGTAGTTGGAACTGAGGATGATAAAGACATAGGCCTGGATGGCACCGATGAAGAGTGAAAAGCCAACCCAAAGGATGTTGATAACGAAAGCGACAGGCCAAGCAAATACAGAGGCCGTTGCTAGTTTCAAAATCAAACCGGTTAGAACTTCACCTGAATAAATATTACCAAACAACCGCAAGGCCAGAGAGGCAATATTGGTGAGCTGTTCTAAGATATTCATGGGTAGCATAGCAGGATAGGGCTCGAGGTAACCTTTCAGATAACCTCCCAAGCCTTTTTTGCGAATACCTTCAACGTGACAAACCAGAGCAATCAATAAAGAGAGAGTAATGGTAACGCCAAAGTTCGATGTTGGCGACGTCCAATAGTTGAATTTTTCTGTTTTAATAGCAGTCATAAGACCAATATTATTGGCCGTAAAGACAAAAGTAAAAATGACAAAGAGCAAGAGACTGTAGTTCTTGGTGTAACCCCCTAGGGCATCTGTAATGGTCTCATTGACAAATTCAAAGAGATATTCCAAAACATTTTGCTTGCCCTTAGGTCTGATTGACATTTTCCGACTGGCCCAAAAGACGAAGAGAAAAACAACTAAGACTGTCAAAAGAGAGATGGCTAAAATGGTCAAATCAAATTTAATCCCGAAAATGGATACGCTTGGATTAGTTTGTGTTTCCAATCCTTATCCCTCCTTCTTCTCTATCTTCTTTATTCTACAAGTTAGCGACGACGAAACTTAGAGCAAAGAGTACGAAGAAGGTACCTTCAATAAAGGCGACCCCGATGAACATCAATGAACGAAGTTTGCTGAACATTTCTGGTTGGCGTGCAGCAGCCTTGGCAATGTTGGCTACCAAGATACCTTCACCAATTGATACACCCATAACGGCAAGGCCGAGTGCTAAAACAGTTAAATGCATAGTAAAAATACTCCTTTTAAAAATTTTTTACTCAATTATTTTAGTCCTATTCGGGGGGAAAGTCAATGATTTCACGTAATTGTAAAGGCTTACTAGTTGGTCTTGAAGCAATCTTTAAAATTTAGGGATGAACGTTCGGTTTTTGCCTTTTTATCCTAGTTTCTGCAAATTCAAAAATCCGAACTTTTAACTGAGCTGTCGTTTTTTTATAGTCTGTATAAGTCTAAAGGTCAGGAAATAGAAAAAAAGTAGGCCTAACCTACTTTCGCATTATTCTTGATTGTCTTTCTCGCCTTGGCCCAGTTCATCAACTTCGTGAGAGAATTTTTGGGCAATGGCTTCTAAGGCTAATTCTTCGGTATCTAAATCAAAGGCATCGTCTGAAATTTCATCGGTATCTGCAAAGAAGTCCAGGTGATTCTTAAGATTTTCCAGGGTAATTGGGGCATCGCCTCCATATTCACCATCCAAGTTAATCATCATCCGCTCGTCGGTCTGAGGTTCAATGACAATCTTGCTGGTCTTGATGTATTCAATTCGCTTGTCGCCAATATGCTTGCCCCCCTGAATCAATTTGCGAACCAGATTGGCAATATCAATTAAATTGGCCGTCTTGACGATGATGAGTGTGAAATTACCGTCGTCCAATTTGGCGTCTGGTGCGATGGTCTCAAAGCCCCCAACTGAGTTGGTAATGGCCGCAAAAACCATGGAAGCCTCATCCTCAAAGACCCCTTGGTCATGGGTAATCTTGACAGGGACCGTCTTGACCCTAGGTAGGAGCTCAACCCCCTTGACTAAATAGGCCAGATAGCCAATCATGGTCTTGAGCTGGCTGGGCACATTATAGGTTAGCTCGGTTAGCGTCCCTGCTGCTGCAATATTGACAAAATAGGTATCACCATGAGCCCGACCAACATCGAGATGAATGAGCTGATTTTTTCCAATGACCTGGGCAGCCTTAATAGGGTTGCTACGGGGAATCTTGAGAGCCCGAGCCAAATCGTTAGTCGTTCCTGTCGGGATCAGAGCTACCTTTGGTCGCTTCTTGAGGGGAGCCAGCCCATTGACCACCTCGTTGATGGTGCCATCACCACCTGCGGCAATGACCAAATCAAAACCAGCCTTGGCAGCCCGACTGGCTTCGTTCTTAGCCGAATCAGGCTCCGGTGTGGTCTGGAAGGCCGAGGTCTCATAGCCAAAGCCTTCTAAAATATCCAGAACCTGACCCACATTTTTTTTCATAATTTCTTGACCTGATGTTGGGTTATAAATCAGGCGAGCACGTTTTTGTCGCATCTTCTTCTCCTATAAATTTGCCAGCCAATCTTCGTCTTGAATGGTAATGCCTAATTCCTGAGCCTTGGTCAGCTTGGAACCAGCATCTGTCCCTGCTACTACTAGGTCTGTATTTTTTGAGACCGAACCGGTGACCTTGGCCCCTAGGGTTTCTAATTTTTCCTTGGCCTGACTACGTGTGAGGCTGACTAATTTTCCTGTTAGAACAACGGTCATTCCTGAAAGGGCAGCATCCTCAGTCACCCTTTTACCTAGGTAGTCAAAGTTGAGGCCAGCTTCCTGTAACTCTCTCATAAGTTGCTTGGCCCCGTCTGTCGCAAAGTAGTCTTGAAGGGATTGAGCAATAACAGCACCCAGACCGTCAATGTCTGCAACAGCTTCAAATTCCGCTGACATCAGCTGACCCAGAGAGCCAAACTTCTCCAAGAGTTGTTTGCTAGCCTTGGCACCGACATGGCGAATCCCCAGACCAAAGAGCAACTTCTCAGCAGAATTTTCCTTGGAGGCCTGTATTGCTTGATAGAGCTTAGCAGCCGACTTCTCCTTGACTCCTTCTAGTGTTAAGAGATCAGCCACTGTCAATTGGTAGAGGTCAGCCACATCTTGGACCAGCCCTGCCTGATAAACTTTCTCAATCAGGGAAGGGCCCAGCCCTGTAATATTCATGGCATCACGACTGGCAAAGTGGATGAGTTTTTCCTTGAGCTGGGCTGGACAACGTGGATTAACACAGCGCAGGGCCACTTCATCCTCGTAGTGAACCAGCTGGCTCTGACAAGATGGACAGGTCTCTGGAATCTCCATGGGCAGTTGCTTCTGACGCTTGGCCATGACCACATTGAGAACGGCAGGAATAATGTCGCCTGCCTTATATACCACAACCGTGTCATCCAGCCGAATGTCCTTATCAGCAATATAGTCAACATTGTGAAGGGTAGCTCGACTGACGGTGGTGCCTGCTAGCTGAACAGGACTGAGATTAGCAGTCGGGGTGACCACGCCCGTCCGACCCACCGTCCAGTCAACCGAAAGAATCTTTGCTTCTTTTTCTTCAGCCGGAAACTTGTAGGCAATGGCCCAACGGGGCGCCTTGACGGTAAAACCAAGCTCTTCTTGCATGGCCAGACTATTAACCTTGATGACAATCCCATCAATATCATAGGCTAGGTTATCACGATCCGCCTGGACTGCTTGAATAAAGTCCCAAATCTCATCCATAGAGCTGGTGACAATCCTGCGAGGATTAACCACAAAGCCCATGTCCGCAAAACCTTCCAATACAGCTTCTTGAGTTGGAAAATCCGTCTCACCAGCTTCCTGATAGATGAAGGTCGCTAATTTACGTTGGGCGACAACTGCTGTATCCAGCTGTCTCAGGGTCCCAGCTGCCGCATTACGGGGATTGGCAAATTCATCCTGTCCCTCTTCCCGACGCTTGGCATTGATGGCCTCAAAGGAAGCCCTAGGAAGATAGGCCTCCCCCCGAACCGTGATGGTTTGACCCCCAGCTAGGCTGAGAGGAATATCCTGAATCCGCTTAAGATTTTCAGTAATATTTTCACCGACAGTTCCATCCCCCCGAGTGGCTCCGATTTGCAATTGGCCATTGACATAGGTCAGTGAGATGGACAGGCCATCAATCTTTAACTCAGCCAAGTAGGAGGCTGAAGGAAACTCCGCCTTAACCCGACGGTCAAAATCATCCAACTCCTCACGGGAAAAAGCATCCTGCAAGGAAAAGAGAGGATATTCATGGGTATATTTTTCAAAACCGTCTAAGACCAAGCCACCAACCCGGTGAGTGGGACTATCAGCCTGCACCAATTCAGGATGGGCCTTCTCCAAGTCTACCAGTTCACGATAAAGCTTGTCATACTGGGCATCTGAGACTGAAGGATTGTCCTGGGTATAGTACTCCTTGGCATAGCGATTCAGCTGGTCAACCAGCTCTTTCATACGATTTTCCATAGCACTTACATTATAGCAAAATTCTGACCAAATCTTGCTCCTTTGAGCTAAAATTTTAGGCAAGAAAAATCCTCCCAAAAGGCCAATGTCATTAAGCTAAGCGATTAGTTATACAAACACCTCTTTAGACGAAATCTATTTGTAGTGATTTTTAGTCTACAGGGGTGTTTTAGAGTACACTAAAGAAAGTTTTTTCAACCCAATTTTTTCGAATTTATGAGACTCTGTAGGCGAAACTAACAACAGTTTGTGGGTGTAATCGTCGTTCAAAGGATCGCTTCGGTCGAACTGGTGTTAAATGTTTCTTGAGGTAGACTTCTACCTTAGGGGAAGAGAGAACTCCAATAAAGAATAGCCTAGAAGCATAAGCTGCATCTGAAAAACAAATCTGATAATCATACGTTCTACCAGATTTATTAATGATTACTTGCGAGGCTAGCTATTGGCAAAAGTTAAAGTTGATTAAGCGGGCATAGATTTCTTGGAGTATCCCTTCCTTCTTTTTTGCATGAAAATTGACCAACCCAATACTATATTTTAGCTGACGAAAACTCGTCTCTATGCCCCATCTGCTGGCATAGAGGCTTTTTAATTGTTCAATAGGATAATCAGTATTGGTGATTAAGGTTTCGTAGCTACCTGGCGCCACCTCTAAGCGTACCATTCTAAACCCTAAGAAGTAAGTCTGGATATCTTGCGTTCGACTTTTCTCGGATAAAAAATCAAATCTACTAGTCTTTGGTAAAAACCGGAAGTGGTTTGGAAATTGCTGGTAAACCTGCTTCCAATCTTTCGTTTGTTTTCGACATAAGATCAGATGAAAAGTTTGGTCAAAGCAGGGAGAAGCAGGTGAGTTCACTTTCCCTTTGATACCATAGGAGCCGTCCTTAATCCGAATGAGATAGGACCAGCCTCTTTCTTGACAATGTGCAATGACATTATAACTCTCATAACCTCTATCCATAATGATAAGTGCCTTGTCAAAGGAGGAGGCACTCATGAGTTGAATCAAGCCATCATTTTCATTAACTTGTCGTTTATCTTGGACACAAGCGTCTATATAGATATTTCGCTTGAGATCAAATAAGGCATTGAGCTGGATGAGATTATAAGGTTTACTGCCAACATTGGCGATGATGCAAGTCTCATGATCCTGATCATTTCTAGGGATGGAAACATCACTCCCGTCAATGGCAAGAATTGGCAGGTCAATATGGTTAGGAATCCTGTCCGTAAAAGAGTCAAAGAGTGATTTGAACAAATCGGATTTAATCTGATAGCGCCTTTGAACAAAAGCTGAATTTGTCACATCTAATTTTAAATCAAGCAATTCTTTCGATAAGGTTTTTCCACCCATCCCTAGGATAGCATTGACCATCTTTTCTAGAGATAAGGAACTTCGTCGTACGAACTGTTGGTCAGGCTTAACAATAAATGGTTTGGGATGAGTGAGTAGGGATGCTAGAGCTTTAGAAAAGGTATGTTTAATCTGATTGAGCATGATAAGTCACCTCCTAACCTTAGTCTAGCACAGAAAAAAACCCCTACCATATAAACTGATGGTAGGGGAACACTTAGCTTAATGTCATTGCCCAAAAGGAAAGGCATTTTCATTTATTTAGTTAAATCGATGCGTTTTGCTAGCAGGCCGATGAGATAACCGCCGACAAGCAAGGAGGCTAACTCTCCCAGGGCTGTTGTTATCCAAGTAAAGAAGAAGGGAGCCTGGCTGACCAAATTCAATTCAGCAGCAATGATGAACATACTAGCTGAAAAGAACAAGCTAAAGTAGAAAAAGGCCAGATTATAGCCTAAAATGCTTTGGTCCATAAATTTCTTGAAAAGGTAGACCCCCAGACTGACAACAATCAAGCTCTGAGCACTTCCGACAAGGACATCGATTAGGCCAAAACTGTAAAAATTAGAGATGGCACAACCCAAAGTCAGGGCAATAATATATTTGCGCTTATAGAAGGCCAAGAAGTTAAGCATTTCTGACAAGCGGAACTGGTAGGCTCCATAGCTAATAGCATTAAAAGGGGGCATAGCTGTCAGAATAAAATAGAGAGCTGCCACCAAGGCGATTTGTACCAAATCACGAACGGTAAATTTCATTAAATATTCTCCTTTAGCAGAAAAAAAGAAATACTTCTGCTTATAGTATGCTTGGTGAAAAGAGCTAAGCACCAAGGGCTGGAAATCAGCTTTATCAGTATAGCACAAGTCAAAAGAAAAAAGAAGCTCCTAGAATTCGACTAGCTTATGCTTGATAAAATTAGACTAGCTTAAGCTAGATGACTTGCTAGTCGAGCTTGGACAAATTCTATAGAGCATCAATCTTCAAGTGAGATATGCTGGAACTCCTCTTGGTCCACAAAAATTCGCTTGTAAGGTTTAGCCTCCATCATCAGTAAATTTCGACGATGGTAGAAAGAATAATGCTCTGTCTGCATTTGGCCTTCTTTGACTAAAATGTCCGCCCCTAGGCTACGACTTTGGCAAAAGGGATCTAGACCATACTCGGTTGACCCCAGTCCCTTGAGACAGAGAACCAACAGGAGACTAGTTAAAATGCCAGAAGAAAAAATCCAGCCTTTCTCCTTTTCTTTCAGACTGGAATCCCCTAGAACAAGGCAAAAAGGAAGGAGAATTAGGGCCATAACCCTCCCCTGCCGAATGAGGGGAGTCCAGCTTAAATTCAAGGGCTTGAGGACCAGCCAATCACCCAAGAAAGTCAGAGCTAGCAAGGTCAGCAAGCAAATTAAGCCAATCCGCCAGGCAGGGGTATTTTTTAGCCCAATAACAATGCCGGCAAAAATTAGGTCAAGAACCATTAAGACCACAAAAGTCGGTGACAAAAAGAGTTCCTCCCCACCCCAGACTAGGAAGGACAAGAGTAAAGCAATGAGTAAAAAGCTAGCGACTTTCTTCATTTTCTCCTCCTAAAATTCATTACGGTTTTCGATCAAAATAAACCGTCTTTACAATTTTCTTTTCCATCACAAACTGATTAAGCTTGTGACGGTAAGTCAAATGCTCACTCTGCAAATGGCCCCCTCCCGAAGAACAACATAGGAACCCTGGTAGGAATAGTCAGATACTGGGTCTGCGGAACCTCCAACGCTCAAAGTAAAAATAGAAAAAGCTATAAAGGGACCAAGAACGAGCACCAGGAAAGACTTCTTCATTAGCACTTTTCCCGAGGGAGGGGGTGGTAGAAGAAGGGCGATGATAAAAGGAGACAGGGCCAGAAGACACATAGCCCGCCTGGAGTACCAGGACAACCACATCAGTCCCTTGGCCTCAAGGATTAGTTGAGCTAAGTAGAATCCCGCCAAACTAAGGACATAGAGAGCCAGAAGGCTCCACCTCAGTCCAAAGAGAAACTTTGCGAACTTGGTCCGCTCCTCCCAGACTTGACTCTTGCGAAAAGTCCAGTATAGTAAGAGACCAAAGTAAAGGACAGGCAAACCCCAAAATAAACCAAACATAAAATCTCCTTGAAAAATACTAAATAAACGACTTGGAAAATCAAGTAAGTCTGGAAACAGGAAAAAGGCTAGTACCACGATAATACTAACCAAGATTCCTATGAACCTCCTAAATCTTTCCTTCTTCCTCTCCTTCTCCTAATCCAAATCTACTGTTTTCACAACCTTCTTTTCCATGACAAAATTATTAACTTTTAGATGATAGTCGTCGTGAGTCCTCTTGAAATGTCCCTCTTCACTGACCAGATAGGGGCCTTGGTCGCGATAGTTGGAAAAGGGGGCAATGCCAAAGGTCGTTACCAAGATAAAGGTCATCAAGGTCGGAACTAGGGCCAAAAGGACAGTCTTCCACCAGGACAGCTTGCCCAGTAGGTAGGCAGCCAGGCTGGGACTAGGAATTAAAAGCATGAGGCCAATATGCATAATCTTGGTTTCCCATGCTAGGCCGTGCAAGGACAGGAGCCAGTTCCCTGGAAAAATAATAATTAAAGCAAGTATCCATACTAGGACCAAAGGAATCTGCCAAGCTTTCATAAAAGTTTTCTTTCTATTTTCATCTGGACTTTCTATCAATTCTAGCATATCCGTGACATTTATGCTAAAGTAATGATATGAAAAAAATTAAATCACTAATTATTTGGGCATGGAATAATGAAGCCATGAAGTATCTCTTCTTTGGTGGCTTGACCACACTAGTCTATCTGATTAGCCGGATTGGCCTCTTTGCCCTCCTAAAGATGCCCCTAACAACAACCGTTATTGCCAATGCTATCGCTATTATTTTCGCTTTTGTCACCAATGACATTTGGGTCTTTAATCAAGCAAGGTCTGGTTGGTTCCCCCGTTTTATCAAGTTTACGACTGCTCGCTTGCTAACCCTGGGGCTTGATTTTGGAATGACTTTTGTCTTCGTCACTAGCTATCCCCATTTAATTGGTCAATTCTTTAATGACAATTTAGAAATTGTCAATGGAATTGTCGGGGTTATTAGTCAAATTCTAATCATCCTCATCAATTATATCCTGAGTAAACTCTTCATCTTTGATAATAAAAAAATAGACTGAATACTAGCTAAAAAGGCCGACCTCACTACTGCATGAGGTCGGCCTTTTTGGGTTTACTTAAGCTTGGTGGTCGAAAGGCTAGCAATCCTAGTCCTTCTATTCGGATTTATTAATATCTTCTTTTAATTCGTCTAAATTAAACTTGGCAAAGAGATAGTTGCGGTCTTGGACTGGGAAGCGTTGGTCCAACTGGTCGACGGGGCCAATTTCAACGGTACCGTCTGTCATGACAAAGTCCATGACGTGGCCACCAAAGGAGAAATCCTCGGAAATAAAGTGAAGATGGTAACCAGCGACGCTAACCCCATGGAACATTTCCGGTGTCCAAAAACCAACAATGGTCCCCGAAACATCTTCAGCTGTATACTCAGGCTGACGGGTCGCTACTTCTGCAAACTTTTCCCCGCTTTGGGCTTGGGGAATCATGCGGACGTGCATGTGTTTGAAATGTCCCTTAATTTTGATGGAACGAAAGAGATTAGCCCCATCATAGTAGGATTCTATACGATCTTCCAATTCCTTATCGGTCGTTTCATAACGTTGCTTAAAAACTACTTCTGCTTGGTGGGGAACCACAGCCGCATAGGGAACCTTCGTTGTTGGAGCTACTTCAACAACCTTGAGATTGCCATTTTTACTAGTGGTTTGATAAGCCTTGCCATCAAGGACCACCAACTCCCCATCAATAGAATCTAGGGTCCCAATGCCTAGGTCTCCGTGCTTGAGCAACTCCCCGATGGTCATAGAACCATCGTAGAGACCAGCAAAGAGGGCATTTAAAGTATTATACTGAAAAAGTTTAATGACTTCAGCCATGTCTTTTTTCCTTCTTTCTTATGTAAGAGCCTGAGGGCAAAACATCCCTTGTGCAAGGTAAGCCAGAGGTCTTAATAAAATTCTTCTGGTAGGATAGTCTCAGCTAGGGCTGTATTATCCTTGTAATCAATTGGGATATCAATTAATACAGGTCCTTGATCAGCCTCTGCCAGAGCTTGTTTAAGAGTGTCTTGGAAGCTGTCCTTGCTATCGACCCGATAGCCCTTGGCACCGAAACTCTCCGCATATTTTACAAAATCAACTGGTCCAAAGTCAACCCCTGAGGCACGACCATACTTCTTTTCTTCCTGGAATTTAACCATGTCATACTTACCATCATTCCAAATGATATGGACAATCGGCAGTTTGAGACGGACTGCTGTTTCCAACTCTTGAGCGGAAAAGAGGAAACCACCATCCCCAGAAATGGAGACGATTTTGGTATTGGGCCGTAAGAGGGCTGCCGAGATAGCCCAAGGCAGGGCAACACCCAGGGTCTGCATCCCGTTGGAAAAGAGCAGGTGGCGGGCTTCATAGGACTTGAAATAACGGGCCATCCAGATATAGTGACTGCCCACATCAACCGTCACCGTCATATCATCAGTAACTTGGTCTTGAAGAACCTCAATTACATCCAAAGGGTGAAGGAGGCCAGCTTGAGAATTGGTATCAAACTTAAGGTCACCAGCCAACTCCTTCTTCAATTTTTTTAGGTAGTCAACAGAACCTTCTGGCAAGCGGTAGCCAGAAATAGCTGGCAAGAGTAGGTCAATGGTCTCTTCAATATTACCGATTAATTCTCGCTCGGGTTGGAAATAGGTGTCAATTTCAGCTGTATCCGTATCAATAACGACAATGCGGGCTGAGATTTCAGCATTCCAGTTGCGAGCTTCATATTCGATTGGGTCATAGCCAATAGCAATCACTAAGTCAGAGCGCTTGAGTAGCATGTCCCCTGGTTGGTTACGAAAGAGGCCTACCCGACCGAAAAAGGTTTCTTCTTCTAACTCACGTGAGACAATTCCTGCCCCTTGGAAGGTTTCGACAACAGGTAATTTAACGGCCTCTAAAAGACGACGGAGAGCCCCAGTCACCCGACTGGTGGAAGCACCATTTCCCAAAAGTAAAACAGGCAGTGCCGCATTGCGGATGGCCTGAGCCAGATAATTAATATCATCAACCGAGGCTGAGCCCATCTTGGGATCGGTCAGAGGTTTAATGGCCTTGACAGAAACCTGGCTATCAGTCACATCCTGAGGGATAGAAATAAAGCTGGCTCCTGGCTTACCCAATTTAGCATAGCGATAGGCGTTAGCCAAGGTTTCAGAAATGGTATTAGGTTCTTGGACCTCGGCAGCATACTTGGTAATGGGAGCCATCATGGCCATATTGTTCATGGACTGGTGAGCCCTCTTAAGCAAATCAGCCCTCTTAACTTGGCCACCAATGGCAAGGACAGGGTCGCCTTCATCGGTTGCGGTCACTAGACCGGTAGCCATATTAGAAACTCCAGGACCAGAGGTTGTTATCACAACTCCAGGTTGACCCGTTATTCGTCCTACCCCTTGAGCCATAAAGACCGCATTTTGTTCATGGCGGGCTACAATCAATTCAGGCCCCTTGTCTTCCAAGGTATCAAAAACTCGGTCAATCTTGGCTCCAGGAATTCCGAAAACATATTTGACATCATGATTAATGAGACTATCAACAACTAGATCGGCCCCATAAATTTTTTCTTCTGTCATTACTTTACCCAACTTTCTAACAATAAAAAAGAAGCTCTGGTGACAAATAATTTCACAAAGTTTCTTTTTGATTTTTACATCATGTAAGTCAATTATAGCACGTTTCTTCCTAAATTCTAGTCCTAAAGTTTGTGAAATGATGAGCATTAAGGCTGGAGCTCAAAAAGGCCCACCTCCTAAAGGTGAGCCGATTGAGAACTTTCGACTAATCAATGGCAATATAGCGACGGTTGCCACTATAAGCGATGTAAGAAATCCATGTCTTACCTTCGGCCGTTTTAATACTATCGTAGTTAACGGCTTGACCAGCTACACCTGACTAGCCAAGAAGAGACTGGCCCCTAGCAGGACTGAGGCAGCACCAAAGGAATATTTGCGAACGGAAAACCGTTGTTTTTCATGCAGGATCATGTATTTTTTCATTGTCGGAACTCCTCTCATTAGAATTATGAATCAATTTCTAAACTTATTATAGCACTAGGAAAAAGCGTTTCCAACATTGTTTTGTAATGTTGGAACTTTTTTGTCATAGTGTTATTTTTGCATAATACCCCCCCTAGAGGCTCAGCTGATGGTTCAATTTTCGTCTGTCAAGAAGTCCGCCATATTCATATCGTCTGGTACCAGTTGGAGATAGTGCTGGGTGATTTGACGGGCTCGGTCACGGTAACCGAATTCTCTTAGAATATAGGCGTAATCTTGGAGGAATTCGGGATTATCCTTGAGGTCCTCAGCAATGGCTTGAAAATGCTCTAGGGCTTCTTCTTCTCGCTCAAGGGCTTGATAGGCCTTGGCCAGATTCCACTTGGTTAGGACACTATCAATATCCTCTTGCTCCAAGGCGAGAACATCCTGATAGCGTTCCTCTTCCAGATAGAGGTTGGATAGGCGCATCAGCACCTCCTCCAAATCCTCAGCCAAATCCTTGGCCGATAGGAGGTAGCTTTCGGCGGCCTTGCTATCGTGGTTTTCATAGGAGAGCTGGGAGGCCAGAAGCAAGAGCCGACTATCAAACTCATTCTTGGATAGACCCTGCTGGGCTAGTTTGAGGGCTTCTTGAATCCTATGCTCCTCATGCAGGGAGAGGGCATAGACGTATTCGTAGCCCTCAAAGTCAGGGTTCATGGTATCTAGCTGTTTGAAATAGAGGTTGGCCTTCTGATACTCTTCTTGGTCATAGAGAATAGTGGCTAACTCAAAGACCGTAGCATCTTCATATTCAATCTGGACAGCCTTTTCGAGAAACTCAATGGCTGCTTCAAACTTTCCTAGGCTGGCGTAGGCCCGCCCAATTCTTTGGTAGGTAGAAATCCCCGTGGTTTCTAGGATGTCTCGGTTATCCAGTTGGGCATATTCCTTAATCGCTTGGTCATAATTTTCCAGCTGGTAATCCAGTTCCGCCAGGCCAAAGATGACCAGAGGCTCCTGACTGATTTGAGAAGCCTCTAGCATTTTCTCCCTGGCCACATCGCTTAAGCCTTCCATATCATAGAGGTCGGCCATGACCATAAGGGCAGATAGGTAATTTTCATCGTCTGGACCAATGGTATCCAGATAGCCAAAGGCCTCTTCTAGTTGGCCATCTTCAGCTGCAATCTGGGCTAGATTGATGGCGACATCGGGATAAGTAGCCAACTCCTGGAGGTAGATTTCCTTGGCTTGAGGTAAAAATCCTATACTCTCTAGATACTGGGCTAGAGACAAAAGAGTCTCGGCGTCATCATTCGCCAAGGCTTTTTTGAAATATTTATTGGCATGGTCCAAATCTCCCTGGTCTAGGGAGGCAATCATTTTTTCACTATTTAGCACGTTCCTGCTCACTTTCTTCATTGTATAAGCCACTGAAATCACGATACCAATCGAAGATTTCTTTGACGACAACTTTCAGGGCTGAATAGACTGGAATTCCAAGTAGCACACCCCAGACACCAAAGACTGAACCCGAGGCCAAGAGGATAAAGAGAATCATGATGGGGTGGATACTGAGCTTGGTGCCCAAGACCAGAGGGGACACAAAACGTCCTTCAATGGTCTGCTCAACCGCAAAGACAATCAGGACCTTGACCAACATCCAGGGTCCAGCCACCAGACCAAGGATAATAGCTGGCAGCATGGCCAAGAAGCTCCCCAGATAGGGAATGAGGTTGAGAACTCCAGCCAGGATTCCCAAGGCCACAGCATAGCGCAGGCCAATCAGGCTAAAGAGGATGGAAAACATAATACCAACCACGATAGCCACGGTCACCTGCCCCTGAACATAGCCCTGCCACTGCGTGTTGACATCGCTGAGAATCCGAGACAGAGGCTTGCGCCATTTGACAGGGAAGGTCTTAAGGATGGAGCCTTTAAGTTTATCGCTGTCACGCAAGAGGTAAAAAACGATAAAGGGCATCATGATGATGGCGATGGCCACTCGAGTAACAGCTGAGGCGAAATCGCCAGCCCAGCTGACAATATTTTTAGAAAAATTCTCAGCATAGCCAATAGCCTTGCTACTGTAGTTGTTGATCCAGTCTTCCAGTTGGGGACGGATGGCCTCAAAGCGATTGTCCGCAATGACCTGATTCACCTGTCTTTCGACTGACTTGATATAGTGGGGCAGATTATTGATAAAGGACATAATCTGTTCCTGCAACATGGGGAAAAAGCTGGCACCACCCCAAATCAGGAGACCAACAATAACCAGATAAACTAGACTGATGGCCATGACCCGGTTGATGGGCAGGTGCTTCTCCACAAAATTAACAATGGGCTTGAGGAGGTAATAAAGCAGAACCGAAATGACAATCGGCAACATGATGACCGTTAGAAAGCCAGCCAAGGCCGTGAAGATAAAGCTGATACGGGTCAAAAGATATAGAGCCAAGAAGGTCAAAATTAAAATGACCAGACTGCTGACAAAGCGATTGTCAACCACCCACTTGTAAAACCAACTCTCGTAAAATTTTTCGTTTTTCTTATCCATGATATTCCTTATTTATCGTAAAATTTAACCGCCTTCTCAACCAGTTTCCCAGCTGAATCATAGGTGAATTTGGCAGAGAAAAAGGGCTTGTCTTCTAGAATCCACTTGAAAATCTCATAGTCCCCTTCCCAGGTGGGCTTAGAGAGAACCTGATCATAGGGAACCCATTCTAACGTTCCCTCACGGGATTCCTCATCAGAAATGAGCTCACCTTCAAAATCTGTCACCTTGAACACATAGGTGTACCAGTCGTGGCCAGGTGTAAATTCCGGAAAGGTAATGATGCCCTTAAAATCCATTTTCTTGACGGTGAAATGGGTCTCTTCGAAAATCTCCCTTTTGGCACAGTCTTCTGGGGTTTCTCCAGCCTCTAACTTGCCCCCAACAGAAATCCACTTACCCTCATGGACATCATTGGGCTTCTTGTTGCGGAGCATCAGCAAAAGTTCTTTGCCGTTATCTATATAACAGATGGTTGCCAGTTTGGTCATGCTGCCTTCTTTCATTCCTTACAATAGTATATTTATTTTAACAAAAAAATGCTATAATTTCTCTATAGAAATAGGGCTTGAGGACTGGTCCTCCTTCTTTTTGGGAGGCAGCTTCCTCATCTAGAAAGGCTAGCATGGAAGAAATCTATTTTGGGACTTATACCAAACGCCAATCCCAAGGAATCTACAAGGCTGATTTTGATAATGAAACAGGGCAACTGTCCAACCTAGAATTACTGGCTGAGCAGGAAAATCCCACTTACCTAACCTTTAGCCCCGATGATTGCCTCTATAGTATTGCTAGTCATCAAGACCAGGGAGGAGTCGCCAGCTATTCGGCTGGTTTTCAGCCTCTTAATACCGTATTAGAAGATGGTGCTGCTCCCTGCCATCTGGGTTGGGATGACAAGCGAGACTTGGTCTTTTCAGCCAATTACCACACAGGCCAAGCCTTGGTTTACAAACGCCAAGCTGATGGTAGCCTAGACCTGGTTAATCGGATTGTCCATCAGGGGTCTGGCCCCCATGCCAATCAAGGCCATGCTCGGGTTCATTTTGCTGATATCAGTCCTGACCACTACCTCCTGACCTGCGACTTGGGGACAGATGAATTGACCAGCTACGCCCTGAATGAGACAGGCCTGGTACAACCCATCGACAACTACAAATTTCCGGCTGGCAGTGGCCCTCGTCACCTGACCTTCCATCCCATTTTTAAGCATGCTTTTGTGGTCTGCGAATTAGATTCATCCGTTCATAATTTGATTTATCAGGGCTGTGGTAATTTTGAGGCCTATCAAGTCATCACAACACTCCTTGATGATTACCAGGGCTTCAATGCTCCTGCTGCCATCAAGGTGACCAGTGATGGTTGGTTCGTCTATGTCTCCAACCGAGGTCATAATTCTATCGCCTGCTACCGTTTTATTTTAGATGGCTACATTCATTTGATTGATGTCGTTCCCACTCATGGAGAGACACCACGAGATATCTGCCTGAGCGCTGATGAAAATTATCTTTTGGTGGCCCATCAGGATTCGGATAATGTGACGGTTTTTCGCAGAAATTTGGATACTGGTCGCTTGAGCGAAGTTAGTCATGATTTTCAAGTTCCCGAAGCGGTCTGCTTGATCAATCGCCCTCTTCCCTAATTTAATACTCTTCAAAAATCAAATCTATCCATCGTTAACTCACCTTGCCGTACCCAAGTACTGCCTGCAGTTCGTTGCCTTGGCTATTTTTGATTTTTATTGAGTATAAAGCAAGGATAACACCCATGTTTAAACCCATTCTTGGACTTAAGGCTTCTGCCGACCCCCAGCAATTAGCCAGTCGCCTCCGTTACAAACCGGAGGTTTTTGAATTTTATACCAGTCAAGATGACTTTTCTCAGGAGGGACTCAGGCGTCTAAAGGAAGCCATTTTAGAGGTTCAAAATCAAGCTACTAAGCGCATCGTCTTTCACCAGCCCATGAAATATCATGGGGAGTTTTTGGAGATGATTACACCAAAGAAGCTTCTGCCTGAACTCTACTATTTTTTGGAAAAATCGACCAACGATCTGCTGGATCTGGCCTTCGACCATGATTGTCAGGTCTTGGTTCACGGTTCTTATGAGCTTAAAAATCCTCAGGTATTAGAATACTATGGTAGTCTGGAGATGGCCCGACAAGTCTCTTTTGAACGTTTGGATTATTTCAGCCAGCTGGGTGGTCAGAAAATCCTCTTTGAAAATGGGATTTCGCCAATTTTCTTCTTTGGCGACCCCGACTATGACCAAGAAATATTGGACAGGGGCTATCGTCTAGCCTTTGATACCTCCCACGCCCTGATTAAGGCCCAGGGGGACAATCAGGTCCTGCTGGACTCTTTGGAGAGGTTAAGGCCCAATATCCACCACTACCATCTGGTCGACAGTATGGGCAAATACCATGACAGCCTGACTCTGGGAAAGGGCATTACGAATTGGCCAGAGGTTCTAAAAAGGCTCAATCCCCAGGTTTCTGCCATCTATGAAATTGTCGTCAAGGATGTCAATGACCCTAAAGAACAGCTGGCTAGCCACAAGTTTTTAAGCAATTTGGTTTGATATTTAAAAGTTTTATGCTTTAATAAAAGGGTCTAAGACAAAATAAAGACATAAAAAGGAGAGAGACCATGAATCCAAGTGAATTATTTAACCAAGTCAAGGAACTCATTGAGAAGAAAGACTTCTCAGCTGCCCAAAAATTTATTGACCAACATAAGGACGACCTCGGTGACTACCTCGATAAGGCCAAGGACCTCTTGGCTGGCGTCAAAGGTGCCGATGGTGTCCTGGATAAGGTTAAGGGACTTTTTGGTAAATAAAGAAGCCATCTAGGCTACCTAGCCTTACTTTAGAACGTATAAAAGAGCCGAGAAAACTAAATTCGGCTCTTTTTATTGGCTCTAACCAAAACGGTCAGGGCTAAATTTATAGTTGTGAGTTTCATGGAGGTTTTCAATGATAACGACCACTATAAATTGGATTAATACTCTTCGAAAATCAAAATTTTCCATCGTTAACTCACCTTGCCGTACTCCAGTACTGTCTTCAGTTCGTTGCCTCGGCTAATTCCGATTTTCATTGAGTATAAAAAGGTATCCTAAGCCTTTTTAATCCTTTGACTTGATTGACTTTATATAACGTTCAATCGGATAATCCTGGTAATCCAATTGGCCTTTTTTGCCGACTAGAAGATGCACTAATTCTTTGGCGATTAGAGGACCTGTTGTTAAGCCTGACGAGCCTAGACCTGAGGCAGCATAGACGTTCTTTAGCTCAGGGACTTGACCGTAAAAGGGAGCAAAGTCACTGGTGTAGGCCCGAGTGCCCACTCGCTCCTGATGGGTTTTAGCTTGAGCCAATATAGGCAGAAAGGCCTGAGCCTGATTTTCTAATTCCTGCAAGACTTGGGGGTCTGGTGTCAAATCATACCCTTGATCATTTTCGTGGCTGGCTCCAACTGAAATTTGTCCTGCTTTAAAAGGAATGATGTCTAGTTCACCTTCTGGCATGACGACGGGTAGGTCAACGGTCGGTAAGTCCTCAAAGAAGTAATCTCGCAACTGGCCCTTCTGAGGGCGGATATCCACTTGGTAGCCTAGTGGCTGGAGAATTTCCGGTAGCCAGGCTCCTGTCGCCAGTAAGACCTTATCAAAGGTCTGCCCCTCAATCTGATAGGGGCCATCCGCCATGACTTGGAGGCCAACCTTGGCCTTAATCACCTGACAACCAGAGGCCTGCAAAAGTGTTTTAGTCAAATTAGCCCCTTCCACTCGGGCACCACCAGAAGCATAGAGAAGCTGGTCAAAGCCCTGTAAATGCGGAAACCGCTGAGCTACCTGAGCTTGACTTAAAATCTCCAGTTGACCAATCAGGGGCGACTCCTCTCGCCGACTGTTAGCTAGGGCTTTCAGTTCAGCCAGCTTACTTTGGTCCCGCTTTAGGAGATAGACGCCAGTCTGCTTATAGAAACTAGTATCCCAGCCGTCAGCCTGCAAGTCAGCTATCAGCTCTTGATAGAAATCTGTACCCAGACGGGCCATTTTATACCAAGCCTTATTGCGTCGCTTGGAAAACCAGGGACTGATTATTCCTGCTGCTGCCTTGGTGGCCTGTCCTTGACCATAATCAAAGACCGTCACTTGATAATCATTTTCTTTTGAAAGGTAATAGGCAGCCGTTGCGCCAACAATACCTGCCCCTACTACAGCAACTTTCATGCTAATATTCTCCTAACCAAGGGCCACATCCATGACCATCATAATGACAAAGCCCAGCATCAACCCCAGAGTAGCAATATCGGTATTGCCATTGATCTGGGACTCGGGAATTAGTTCTTCCACGACAACAAAAATCATAGCACCAGCCGCAAAGGAGAGGGCGTAGGGAAGAATGGGCATCATGAGCATAACCAGTCCTGCCCCTAAGACGGCTCCGATGGGTTCAACAATGGCTGACATGGAGCCCAGATAAAAGGCTCGCAATCGTGACTTGCCATCTGCCCGAATAGGAATGGACAAGGCTGCTCCCTCGGGGACATTTTGTAAACCAATCCCGATGGCCAAGCCAAGAGCTCCTAGAAGAGCTGATTGGCTGGGATGACCACCAGCTAGGGCACCGAAGGTTACGCCGATCGCCAGGCCTTCAGGGAAATTGTGGATGGTAATGGCTAGAAAGAGCAAGGCCGTTTTGGAGAGCTTCTTAGGGGGTTGCAGGCCCTCAGCCTGACTGACATCCTCCTTATCCAAATGCAGGTGGGGGACCAGGGCATCAATCAGACGAAGGGCAAAACCGCCCACCAAAAATCCGACCGCTGCAGGAATCCAAGACCAGCCTCCATAATCTGCCTTGGCATAAGTGAGGGAGGGCTCCAAGAGGGACCAAAAGGAGGCAGCAATCATGACCCCTGCCGCAAAACCCATCATGGTATCCAGAAGCCTGCGACTTATAGTCTTAAAGAAGAAAACGATAGCTGCCCCAAGAATGGTACAGCCCCAGGTGAAAAGCCCAGCTAGAAAGGCTAGGAGGACAACATTTTGCGATAAAATCCAATTCATGATTGACTCTCCTAGCGATGACTAAAAGGATTGGTGGAGCCCTGACTAGGGATAATTTCTACACCCCAGCCTGCTTCTAACTTCCAGGCAGTCATCTTCTCCACGAGTTTTTCAATAAAAAGGACTTCGATATAGTGACCGGGGTCAAGGGCCAGAAGGCCATCTGTCAGCATATCCTGAGCTGTGTGGTAATATATATCTCCCGTGATATAGACCTGAGCCCCTTTAGCTAGGGCATCCTGGTAGAAACTTTGACCACTACCACCGCAGATAGCAACCCGACTAATGGTTGGATTGGCTCCATCGTAACGCACCAGCCTGATGCTGTCTAGACTAAAAACCGACTTAACGTTCAACGCTAAATCTTCCAAACTTTGGGGTCTAATATTCCCCACTCGGCCAATGCCATAGCCATCGGTTGTTGGCGTCAAAATTTCTCTATCTTCAATGGCCAAAAGGTCACAGAACCAGTCATTGAGGCCATCAGGGACAATGTCAATATTAGTATGGCTGACATAGACAGCAATATCATGTTTGACTAGGTCCAAAAGAATATCTGTTCGTGGACTACTGGTCAAATCCTTGAGGGGACGAAAAATTGGAGCGTGCTTGGTGATGATGAGATCCACTCCATTTTTTATAGCCTCTGCTACCGTATTTTCCCGAACATCCAGGGTCACCATGACCTTCTTAATGACCTTGTCTAGACTGCCAACTTGAAGTCCAGAAATATCTCCCTCCATGGAGAGCTCCTGGGGACAATAACTTTCATATTTGTCAATAAATTCTCTAGCCTTCATCCTTGATAGCCTCCTTGATAGCTTGAATTCTTTGCTCTAGAGCCTGCCGGTCCCCCTGGTTATCTTGGGGAATCTTGCTCAGAGCTCCTTCTAATTTTCCCAGTTCCCTTTGCCATTTGGCCATGAAACCAGGAGATTTTACTTCTAGGTGGCGGGGACCAAAGCGTTGCTGAAAATCATTGAGAATTTCCTGTCCAGGCTGGGCGACAATGATTTCATAGAATTTTCCTTTTTCGCTCATGACCTTTTCGGCCTTAATTCTAAAGCCGTGGTCAGATAGCCAAGCTCGAACATCATCCTCACGATTATTGGGTTGGAGCACCAAGCGCTCCAGACCTGATAATTTGTCTTCACCTGCTGCCAAAATATCGGCAATCAGTCGTCCTCCCATCCCACAGATGGCAAGGGTGGTCACCCCATCACTAGGCTCCAAGGCCTCTAAACCATCAGCCAGACGAACCTGAATCTGCTTATCCAGACCAGCTTCTGCCACATTAGCAAGGGCAGACTGATAGGGACCTTGAACCACTTCACCAGCAATGGCCGAGCTAATCAGCCCTGCCTGTAAAAGATAAATTGGCAGGTAGCCATGGTCGCTACCGACATCTAAGAGTTTGGCCCCCTGGGGGATAAAGTCCGCCACATCCAAGAGACGTTGTGAAATATTTGTTTCCATAGGCCTTATTATAGCAGAAAAAATCAAGCCTTGCCTGCCGTTTTTTTGCTTGAAAAGGTCAGAAACATCAGTTACTTCCTAGCTTGGGGGCGCAGCCAATTTCTCAGAGCTAATGACAAGCAAGTGACTCCAAATTGCAAAAAGGCCTGAGCACATGATTGGCTCGGACCTTTCTTGATAGTTTATTCTCGCTCATTCCAGAGGTTCATGGCATTAAGAAAATCATCTGAAACTTGAACCTTACTGGGGTTGGCTTGATCGCGCTCTTGGCGGCGTTCTTCAATCTGCCGAACGGTAGTGATACCATCCCTGGTCCACCGCCTCAGAATGGCCGTCAAGTATTTCCAGTTGCGCTTGCTGTTGAAAATACTTTCCTTAAGGGCCTCACGAATCAAATCAGGGCTAACATCATCTTCTCGGACATACTTTTGCAAGTCCTCCAATTCAAACGGTGTTAGCATCCAGCCCGATTTTTCAAAATCATTGATGAGGCTTTGCAAATCATTGGCATTATCCAGCGGAGCCGTCGGAGCTTGGCTCCCTTGATTTCCATGTCCCAGCAAGTCATCCAAATGCTGGAGCACCGGACTGGCATCAAAGATAATATCCGTCTCTCCGTCCAATTCAATGGTCTTCATGACTAGAAGCTCCTGATTGGTCAGGTTAGAAATGGCTTGGTTGACCTCTGCCACGGTCTTTCCTAAGGCATCAGCCACTCGGCTGGAGGGCATTTCATCTACTTTAGTTGTGTTTTGTAGGTAGAAAAATTGCCAGACCAGGTAGTCATCAGCGGTCGCAAAGATTTCCTTAAAATGAAAGAGTAGGCTAGCTGGCAAAACCAAGTTGCCCTTTTGATAATTGTCTAAAAAAGTCATAGTTTCTCTTTATAAATAGCCATATAGGCTGTCTCTTCCTTCCAAATCTTCCAGGCAATAAGGTGTTTCTTGGTAGACAGCGTAATTAAGCCAATTGGTAAAAAAGGTCGAGGCTGCCAAACTCCACCGAAGCTTGGGCTGCTGGTCAGCCTGTCCCTGAGGGAAATAATTGACAGGACGCTTGGGCCCCTTATGAGCCTTAAGGTCTCTTTGATATTCTCGTTTCAGGGTATCGCGGTCATATTCCAGATGCCCAAAACTATAGATTTCTCGCAAATCCCGGCTGGCTAGGATAGACAGGCCAACCTCATCTCCCTTAGCTAAGATTTGCAGATTGGTTTTTGAGCGGACCTGTTCTTCTGTAACCTGGGTATGGCGGGAATGAGGCGATAGGAAGCTATCATCAAAACCCCGCATGAGCGGTGAAAAATGCTCCACCACATCTTGCTCATAGATTCCGGACAATTTGTAGTCCATCAACAACTTCTCCACCCCATAGCGGTAATAGAGCCCTGCCTGAGCCCCCCAACACAAGTGCAGGGTTGAGTAGACATGATGCTTGGCCCAATCAAAAATCTGACAGAGCTCCTGCCAGTAGTCAACCTTTTCAAAGGGCAGGGTTTCTACGGGTGCCCCCGTAATGATTAAGCCATCAAAGTAATCCCCCTTAATTTCTTCAAAGGTCTTGTAAAAGGTCTCCAAATACTCAGCCTTGGTATTTTTGGACTGATGACTGGCGGTATAGATAAAGTCCAATTTAATTTGCAGCGGGGTGTTAGACAGGTAGCGCAAAAGTTGGGTCTCTGTGGCCTCCTTGGTCGGCATGAGATTGAGAATCAAGACCTTAATTGGCCGAATATCCTGCCCCCTGGCTCTGATATCGTCCATGACGAAGATATTTTCATTCTTTAAAATATCAACGGCAGGCAATTTTTTATTGAGGGTAATTGGCATGAAAATATCCCCATTCTATAATAGATTACCTCTATTATAAAACATGGGGATAGGCATTTCAAATAGAACTTTACTAGGCTGGGCTATAACTACTCTCTATAGCTCAACCAGGGAAGTTCATCAAAATCTTTGTATCGTAACCTTCGATAGCCTTGCGACCATCAAGACCATCCAACTCAATCAAGAAGGCACAGCCGGCAACGACACCACCCAGACGTTCAACCATTTCGATAGTAGCCTTAACCGTACCACCCGTTGCCAGGAGGTCATCGACAATCAGAACCCTTTGACCAGGCTTAATAGCATCGGCATGCATGGTTAAAGTGTCAATCCCATATTCCTTTTCATAGTCAGCGGATATAACTTCGCGAGGCAATTTTCCAGGCTTACGAACAGGTGCAAAACCAATCCCCAATTCATAGGCAACTGGACAACCAACAATGAAGCCACGGGCTTCTGGTCCAACGACCATATCAATCTTCTTGTCGCTAGCGTATTGAACAATTTCACGAACCGCATAGCTGTAAGCTGGACCGTCTGCCATCAAGGGGCTGATGTCACGAAAGGTAATGCCTTCTTTAGGGTAATTTTCAATTGAAGCAATGTAGTTTTTTAAATCCATAATGTTCTTTCTATCAGCTTTCTGCCAAAATGTTTTACAGTTCATTATAGCACAAATCCCCAAGAAAGGCGGACAGGACTTATTGAAAAATTGCAGGGGGTAGATACGAAAGAGAATTGACCGGCAATCAAAAAAGAGGACCATAAGAAAAAGAGAGGTGCTCCTCCCTTTAAAAATGATCAGACGGTTATTGGCTAGCCTCAGGCGCACTAGCTCTTTTAGAGGGCACTTTTATTCTTGGACATAGGCCACTGCCCGAACGGGCGAGCCTGTCGCCTTTTCCCAATGAGGATAGGCGATGGCGATGAAACTGCCTGTGGCTGGAACCTGGTCCAAATTGGCCATGACCTCTAGTTGGTAGATCCCTTGCTCCAGTAGATAGTATTCGTTAAGCAGGGCTCCGTTTTTGGCAGCGGTCTGACCGCTATCCGTATCCAGGGTTTCATGCCCCAGAGCCTTAACAGCTCTTTCCTTAATCAGAAATTCGATAGCTTCCCGACTCCAGCCTGGGGTTTCCTGAGTGCCTTGGGCATTGAGATTTCTGATGGCGTCCTGGTCGGGCCATCTCTTGGACCAATCACTGCGGAAGGCGACAAAGGCCCCAGCTTCAATCTGGCCATGTTGCTCTTCAAATGCTAGAATATCGGCTACACTTAATTCAAGATTAGGATTTTGGGCGACTTTTTCTGATAAATCAATGACATAGAGGGGGAGAAAAAGTTCTTCTAGAGGGAGCTCATCTAGCCACTTGCCTCCTTGGACAAAATGAATGGGGGCATCAATATGAGTCCCGTACTGGCCAACAACGGTGAATTGTTGGACATGAAAACCGTCCTTGAGGGTAAAGATATCCTTCTTCTCCAGAGCCGGCAAGGCAGGAAAGTGGGGACTGGTTTCAGAAATTTGATGGGTTAAATCGACTAATTTGGCCTTCTTAAAGGCTTGAAAAGCTTCTTGTAAACTGACCATATAAATACCTCCAAACTTAAGACTTATTGAAGAGCTGACCTAGATTTTATCAAAGGACTGAGTTAAATCTTTTCCAAAGCTTGACTCAAATCGGCAATTAAGTCATTGCCGTTTTCCAAGCCGATAGACAGGCGGATTTGATTTTGACTAATACCGCAAGCTACCAAGTCTTCCTCAGATAGTTGTCCGTGGGTGGTTGTCGCTGGGTGGACTACCAAAGATTTGGCATCGGCCACATTGGCCAAGTCGGAGAAAATTTCTAAGCTATCAATGACTGCTCTAGCTTCTTTACTGCCTCCCTTGACATGGAAGGTAAAGATAGAGCCTGCTCCCTTAGGCAGATATTTTTTCGCCAAGTCGTAATAGGGACTGGATGGCAGGCCAGGATAATTGACCTTCTCAACCTTGGGATGATTTTCCAAGAAATCCACAATCTTCTTGGTGTTTTCCAAATGACGGTCAACCCGCAAGGAGAGGGTTTCTAGGCCTTGGAGAAGCAAGAAGGCATTGAAAGGCGACAAACAAGCGCCGAGGTCACGCAAAAGCTGGGTCCGAACAGCTGTCACAAAGGCTGCCGCTCCAATATCTCTGGTATAACTAAGGTTGTGGTAGGAAGGATCCTCCTCAACAAATTGGGGGAACTTACCAGATGCCTCCCAGTCAAAGCGACCACTATCAACAATGACACCCCCAATGGAAGTTCCGTGACCACCGATGAATTTTGTAGCCGAGTGAACAGCGATGTCAGCCCCATGTTCAAAAACATTAATCAAATAAGAAGTCGCAAAGGTATTATCAATGACCAGAGGAATCTTGTGATTATGAGCAATTTTCGCCACCGCCTCAATATCAGGGATATTAATGAGCGGGTTGCCCAGGGTCTCAATCAGGACCAACTTGGTATTGTCCTGCAGGGCCGCTGCGACTTCGTCTAGATTATCAACATTGACAAAGCTTGTTGTAATCCCGTAGCGAGGGAGGGTTTCCTTGAGCAAGTTGAAGGTGCCTCCGTAGAGGGTGGTGGCGGCAACCACGTGATCCCCAGCATGGGCCAAGGCCAAGATGCTGTAGGTGATAGCGGCCATACCCGATGCTGTTGCTACTGCTCCCACGCCCTTCTCAAGGGCCGCCATGCGGTCTTCAAAAACAGCCACCGTCGGATTGGTGATGCGGGAGTAGATATTAGCTGGTTGTCTCAGGGCAAAGATGTCCTCAGCTGCTTGAGCATCGTCAAAGACATAAGAGGTTGTCTGGTAAATGGGCACAGCTCGTGACTTGGTATCCGAGTCGATGGGCTGACCAGCATGAAGCTGCAGGGTTTCAAAGGAATAATCTTGGGTCATAAAATCTCTCCTATCCGATAAATTAGTATTATTTTACACCCAAAACTATTTTCAGACCAATAGTTATCTAAGCGAAAGGGTTATAAGTAGGGACTATAGCTCTTTGGAGAATCCAGACACAGGAAAAATGGATTATATGAAAAAACTCCGCCACTGGGGCAGAGTTTGGAGTAACATATTGGTACTGATAAAAGAGACACAGGCTATATTGAGCTATACTCAATAAGAAAAATCTTTGAGACCTTTAACATTTACAAATCTCTAAGCTCATTCTTTATTGTCTCTTTGCTAATAGAATTGTTAAAGAAAGGTAGGCCAATAATACGATATCTTTCATCATCAATTAAAGTACGTGCTTGATCTCTTTCAGAAATTTGCGATAGGAATTCCTCTTTCCAGCCGTTATTTCCAGATTTAAAGGTTCCGTCCCCACCTAAAAATTGCCTTCCTTTAGGTTCGATAAAAATCTGCCAAGAAACGTTTCCTACTTTTTTATCATTAGCAAACATTAAATAGTCAGGTTCAAAGGCTTGACCATCTTCAAATGAATAAATTTTGACAGCTTTTTCATTGCGAAGTAGGTAGATATTCGTCCATTTTTCTTCCAACTCAGACATCAATTCATGGAAGACTCGGACAAGGTATTTTTCTTCGCTTGTACCAAAGTTATCATCATAAGCATACCAGTCAAGGTTATCGATATCTTCATAAATGTTAGTTTCAGACCGATTTTTCTGTGATAGACCAGTCTCTTTATCACTTGTGTCAACATTTACAAAAGTGTATTTTCTCCTGATACTAGCCTCAAAAACATCCTTGATTTTATATGAATCAAATTTATCCGAACCATAATAGCTTTCCTCAATACTGACTATATTCTTTCCGATTTGCTTAAGAACATCCTCAGCAATAAACAGTTTATCCTCCTGACTTAGACTTTGAATTTGATCCTTATCGCCAACAATTTCTAAGTCAACATCCTTAAGCATGTCAATGAAATGATTGGTACCACCAAGTCCACCAAACGCTTTGGAAAGATTCTTAAAAGAAAAGGCTTTATTTCGGTTGATTGCTGCCCTAACCACATGTCTTTCAATAGCTTTACTAAACTTTATTCCCAATAGCTCTCCAATATGAATTGTACCTTTTTTGCTATTAACTTCTTTATCCCACCATACCGAGCGTGCCATCACCGTACTTTTTCTATATTTCTCTTGAATAGACCATCCACCATCTTTCATCGGTCTAGCTTTGATGTTTTACATTTTATTTTCAATAAACTTTGGTTTACCCCATCGCCAAACAGGCTGTATTCCTCTTGATTTTTTAGGCAAAACCTCAATAGTGTGCGTTTCATCTAATTTTTCGGAAACACTATAGAATCCTGAATCGTCACATGAATTCGGATCTACAAAAATAGGGTAAACCAAGTTTGGACGATTGCCTATATGAAAGGCTGTATTACGATTTCTAAGTTCACGAATATCAAAGCCACCAAACTCATCCTGAAATTTAAATACTTTATTTGGGTCGTCTATTGGGAGAAGCTCAGCAAAGTCACTCTTCTGGTAAACAAATATAAACTCATGCATATTAGCAATTCCACCATAATCACGACCACGAGGATTATTAACGACAGTTACAAGCTCAATAAAGTTTTCTCTTCCAAAAATTTCATCTAAAAGTACGCCAAGATACTTTACTTCATTATCATCCAAATGTACAAAAATTACTCCTTCCTTGGATAATAATTCTCGGGCAACCATCAGTCGATTTTTCATAAAAGTCAACCATGTAGAGTGATTAAAACTATCATTGTAACCAAAACTATCTGAACCTGTATTATAGGGAACATCAATATAAATCAACTTCACTTTCCCAGCAAAGCGTTTCTTGAGACTATGGAGAGCGATGAGATTATTGCCTTTGATGATGAGGTTGTCTGTGTCTTTCAGTTCTTCAACCTCATGTTCACCATTTTGGTCAAAGCGTTTAAAGTTGGTCAGGACTTTATCGTCTAAGAGTCAGTTGATTTCAGTCGGTGCCAGAGTTTCGTTGAAGAAGACTTCTTGACGTTTGGCGTCTTCCTTATCTTGTCCACCTTCCAAAATGCAATCTTTGTAAGGGAAATTTAGAACCACCGCATTATTCTCAGATAGGTACTCATTATCACCTGTCGCCAAGCCGATTTTTGTTTTATAAGCCGTAAAACTATCTGGAAGAAATTCTTTATTGTTCAAAAACTGCAGAAAAGTATCTTTTTTGAAAACAAGTACACCTTTTTGGATTTTCGAGAAGAAGTGTTCTGAAATTTTCGGATCAGTCATAAGAGTATTGATAAGGCCAGAATCATATTTTCGAGCTAGGTCCGCTAGTTTGTTCTTATTCAATCGCCCTTCAACTAAATATTCTTCATTTTGTGATAATAATTGCTCAAGTTCTCGTTTCATAACTTTGGAATTACTTTTTCCTCCTATCGAAGAAGCTTTTAGGATTCCTTAGTTATGTTAGTAACTAAGGAAGAGAGCTCTCTTCGGATTTTTAATTAACGCCTAATTATAACAAATCTAAAATTGATTTACACCATGCAAAAACACCTACATTATTGCAAGTGTTCATCTCTTATTATATTTCATCTGATTTTAGTTTCTCGTTGATTGGTCCTGTAAAACCCTTGGTCTTGAGCCAATTGGCATAGAAGGCCTGCTCCTCTTGGAAATATGCGAAAAGAGGGCTGAATTCATCCTTTTCTTGGGCATTGGCTAGAGCTCCATAGTAGGCGAGCTTATTGCTATCATCAGCGATAAAGGGAACTAGACCATTTTTCAAACATTCTTTGAAGGCTAGAAGTCGACCGATTCGGCCATTGCCATCCGCAAAGGGATGAATGCGCTCAAAGCTAACATGAAAGCGAGCAATTTGATCTAAAGATTTGTTTGAGTCAGATTGATAACCAATCAAAAGAGAAAGCATAGCTTCTTCGGTATGTTGGGCGGAAACCGTCGCAATAGAACCGACTTCATTATCCACAATCTTATAATGACCAACTGGGGTCAGGGGATTGTTTTGCGAACTGGTGCCAGATTTTAATAAACTGTGCAGTTGCTTGAGATAGTCTTGCGTCAGTTCCTGCTCCAGTGAGTCTAGAATGAAATCAAAACACTTGAAATGATTGGTGCTTTCAATCAGGTCATCAAGCTTGATTCCCTCCTGGCCGATATTGGCAATGGACTGAGTTTCAAAAATAAGATTGGTCTGTTCTTGCGTTAAGCGACTGCCTTCAATCTTGTTGGAATTGTAGGCAAAACGCTTTTGGGTAATATCATAAATGCCACCATGAAGCTTGCCTTCTCTCTCCAACTTTAATCTTGCAATTAAGTCCATAAACTCACCTCCTCTCATGAGACTATTATAACATGGAAGCCTTGTTTACTTCTTCTCAATCGGCGCTACACTAGCTAGAACCTTTTTAAGGCCGACTTCTGGGAATTTGATTTTGAGTTCCTGGGTCTTGCCACTTCCTGAAACCTCTAGTACCGTGCCATCCCCCCATTTGCGGTGGTGGGCAATGTCGCCGATTTGCCAATCGACGGCTGATTTATCAGAAGTGGTTGCTTGGGCTTGAACTCCTGCTGGTCGGGCTGTCGCAAAGGATTTGGGGGCTGCCTGAGCTTTTCTGGCCTGCAGGGCCTGGGCCAGGCTCATACCTTGGCCAAATTTGGTCTGGCCACTGTCCTGATAGCTGGCCACAAAGGAGGTATTGATCGGTCTTGCTAGGCCTTGGTAGTTCATCAGGTCATCAGATATTTCCTTGATAAAGCGAGTAGGGCGATTGTAGTTGGATTTCCCAAAGAGGGTCCGACTGTTGGCATTGGTCAGGTAGAGAACTTCCTCCGCTCGGGTGATACCAACATAGGCCAGACGGCGTTCTTCTTCCAATTCATCGGGGTCTTCTGCCGATCGATTAAGTGGGAAGACATTTTCCTCCATGCCAATCAGGAAGACGACTGGAAACTCCAGTCCCTTGGCGGCGTGTAGGGTCATGAGGGTCACTTCTGCCGACTCGACATCGCCGTCATCAGTATCGGCAATCAAGGCCAGGTCATTAAGGAAACGGCTAAGCTTGTCCAGACCTGCTTCATTTTCAGGAGCATCATCCTTGTTCTCATCAAAGTTCTTGGTAACGGTCAGGAATTCCTCGATATTCTCAATCCGTGCCTGACTTTCCAAGGTGTTCTGAACCTGAAGGGCTTCCAGATAACCTGTCTTGTCTAGGACCGCTTCAACTAATTCGGTCAGGCTGTAGCTGTCCAAATCAGCTCGCAAGTTGAGGAGGTTATTGGCCAAATCCCAGACAGCTTGGGCTGCCTTCCCCTTGATAGGGGACAGCATGATTTGCTCGGAAGCTTCCAAGAGACTGAAATTCTGCTCCAGGGCAAAGGTCCGAATTTTCTCTAGTGTGCCAGGTCCCACGCCCCGCTTGGGCTCATTGACAATCCGCTCAAAACTAATATTGTCGTGGGTGTTGGCAATGACATTGAGGTAGGAAATGACATCACGGATTTCCTTACGGCTGTAGAACTTGGTGCCCCCAACCATGGTGTAGGGAATATTGGACTTGAGCAGGGCTTCTTCAATGGTTCGCGACTGAGCATTGGTCCGATAGAGGACAGCAAAGTCTTTGAAATCACGCCCATTTTCCCTAACTTCTTGGTTAATGGTTGAAGCCACATAAACCGCCTCGTCCCTTTCGTCATGGGCCCGATAATAGACAATTTCTTGTCCCTCATCATTTTGGGTCCAGAGCTTCTTGGGCCGACGATTGCGGTTATTATTGATAACATCATTGGCGGCCTGGAGAATCTTCTTGGTTGAGCGATAATTTTCCTCTAGGAGAACAACCTTGGCTTCAGGATAATCCTTTTCAAAATCAAGGATATTCTGCATATCGGCCCCCCGCCAACCATAGATAGATTGGTCAGCATCGCCGACAACACAGATATTCTTAAAACGAGAAGCCAGAAGCTTAACCAGCTGGTACTGGGCGTGGTTGGTATCTTGGTACTCATCGACGTGGATATACTGGTAACGCTGTTGGTAGTAGGCCAGGACATCAGGATTGCTGTCGAAGAGCCGCAGGGTCAGCATAATCAGGTCATCAAAGTCCATGGCCTCGCTACGACGGAGCTCTTCCTGGTAGGCCTTGTAACACTTAGCCACAATCTGGGTGTACATATCCCCAGCCTGTTGCTCATAGCCCACTTCATCAATCAGGTCATTTTTGGCATTGGAAATGGTCCCCAAAATAGCCCGCTCATTCCACTTTTTGGAATCCAGATTGAAGCCCTTGATGATCCGTTTCATCAGGGTGCGTTGTTCACCTGGATCAACAATGGTGAAATTGCGGTCATAGCCAATATGGTCGGCCTCCCGCCGCAAAATCCGCACACACATGGAGTGGAAAGTGGCAATCAGGGTTTCCTCAGTTGCTGGATTGAGGGCCATGGCCCGCTCCCGCATTTCTCTAGCCGCCTTATTGGTAAAGGTAATGGCCAAAATATTCCAGGGATTGACCATCTTTTCATCAATCAAATAGGCAATCCGATGGGTCAGGACCCTGGTCTTACCAGAGCCAGCCCCAGCCATAATCAAAAGCGGTCCCTGCGTTGTTTTGACCGCCTCCGCTTGCTTGTCGTTCATTCCATTCAATAAAGGATTCATCACATTTTTCCTTATAAGTAAGATTTCACGGACAAAGCAAGTCTATTATTGATATTTAGACTTGCTACAAAAACCGCTAGAGCGTTTTTTATGTCCCTGACTAACTCCGCTAAAGCAATATTATAGTTTGCTTTAGCTTCGTGTCGCAAAGCCGTTAAGCAACTCAATGGATTAGAAAGGTCTGGGAGACCTTTTTAACCCGAGCCTGAAAATGAAAAGGCGAGGTGGAAAGCAGGTGATGGAGTAGCGGACTCCAAGCCTGCTTTATCTTTTTCCAAAGAGTTTTAGGCGTGTTCATTTCAATTTCGCCCTAAAATTATAACACAAATCCGCTTGGGTTACTAAAAAGTTGGAGGGGGAAATTTGCTAATGAAATCATTTAAGGTTAGAGTCTTATACACAATAAAAATCAAAATCCTGAATAGATGATGTAGCTTATTTGTATAGAATTCAGATTTTGATTTTTATTGAGTACTATTTCCTTAATCACAAAAAAGAAGAAGCCCAGTTCAACTGGACCTCTCCTCGGAGATTATGAAAAAGAAAAGTTTATTTAGGATGACTATAGTATAGCGACTCTTACTTAAATGAGACTAAAGAAACTCCTGTTAGCCGATTTTTTCTAAAGATTTGCGATAGCGCAACCGCCAGCGGTAATAATCCAGAGAAATGGTCATCTTGTTTCGCCAGTTAAAATCATGGCGGAGAAAGCGCAGGCTCTGGCGAAAGTGCTTGAGACCAGCTGTCTGCCAATTTTCTCTGGTCAAAAACTGCCCCCTGGTTCGCCAATACTGCTCTTCATAGCGGTAATAGAGCTTGCGAACCCGGGCCAGATGCATGAGGGGCTGGTAGTTATTGGCCTCCTTATAGACATCGGTGGGAACATTGATAAGAGCACCGTAGAGCAGATTTTTCCAGTCCTTGGGATGCTCGTGAAAATATATCCGCATGGGCTTTTGCAGGTCACGGGGAAGCTGATAATGCCAGCGTTTGCCATTTAAAAATTCCACTTGCACATAAAATATCTTCTTTCGTCTTGACATGAGCTCTCTCCTCCCACTTAAAACTAGAGCCATTATAGCAAAAATTTTAAGTCAAGGGTGGTGCTTTAGCTTAAGATTTTCGGATATTTTTGACACTTTCACGTTTTTTTAGGTCAAAGGGAACCAGTACCTTGGCCCTGACCTTGGCCTTTTGTTGAACCAAAGCCAAAACCCGCTCGAAGGCAATTCGCCCCAAATTTTTAATATTGATATCAAAGGAGGTTAAATAGGGGTGAAGAATCTGGGCATAGGCTGAATTATTGAAAGACACTAGGGACAAGTCCTCAGGCACGCGCAAACCGTAGAGGTTAAAAAATTCCATGACCTTAAGGGCCGTCAAATCATCGATAACAACCAAGGCGCTGATAGCCTGGCTCTGGACATAATCCAAGAGCTTGTCCAGAGTCTTACTATCCGACTTATCAAATAAAAAGGACGGGTGTCGGGGCAAATCATTTAAACTAGTGCCAATCCCGTAGCCGATATAGCGCTCCAGGTAGACCTCGCTGGTCAGGTCATCTGTGATAAAGAGAATATTGCGGTGACCCATTTGGACCAAATGGTCAACAGCTGTGCGGGCCATGAGCTTATTGTCATTGTCAACATAGGTGGTTTCGTTTTCATAATCAACAGGTGTCCCCAGCACGACAAAGGGGATTTGATTGGCCAGAAGAAATTTCTGGACGGGGTCATCTGCCATGGTATAAAGCACGATAAAGCCGTCCACCCGTTTTTCCGCGTACATTCGCTTGGTTTGCTCCTGCAACTCTTGGACCGAAGGACCTACAGCAATCGATACCGTATAGTTGTTCTCCTTAGCTTCATGATTAATCACCGTCATGATTTCCATGTTGAAGGGCTGACTGTGACGCTCCTGTTTGGTGATGGGCGGAAAGACTAAACCGATGGCCTGGCTATCATTACTGGCCAGCATCTTAGCAGCAATATTGGGAACATAGCCCAGTTCCTTCATGGCCTTATTAACCTTGTCCTTGGTCTTTTGGGAAATGGCAGAGCTATCCTGCAGGGTTCGGCTGACCGTAGAAGGACTGACACCAGCTCGTTCGGCTACATCCTTGATGGTTACCATAATATTTGCCTCCTTTCAAAACTTTCTGATAATCTCCCAACCTGGCTCCCCTACACCTAAGGTAAGGCTGTTCTAAACCTGTTTTATTTCCGCTAGTCCTAGAAACCAGCTAGGGCTAATCTCAAATCGACCCTCTGAAGTAAAGAAGGACTTTTTCGCCATTGTACAACTTGTGACCTAAAAGCTCAACCAGGGATCTGAGGCTAGCTGTTTTTCCCGAACATTCCCTTATTTTCTGGAACGAACATAGACATGGTAGTCATAAGCATCTAAATCAAGCTGGTCCTGCAAGATTAGAGGTTGGTTGAACAAATCCAGCTCCTGCCACTCTGCCAGGTACAGGTTGGATAAGTCTAGGGTCAACTTTTGCGGAGCTAGGTTGACTAAAATCAGATAAGCTTTGCCATCCAGCTCCCTCTGGTAGGCAAAAACTCGGTCTTGGCCTGTCTCTAGAGCAGAAAAACTCCCTCGGCTAATGACAGTTTCCTGGTGGCGAAGGGCAATCAAACGCTTATAGAGATAAAAGAGTGAGCCTTCTTGGGCTATTTGGGACTGGACATTTCTGGTCTGGTAATTGCTGTTGAGCGCCATCCAAGGCTGACCAGTCGTAAAGCCAGCTTGAGGGCTGGCATCCCACTGCATGGGCAAGCGAGCGTGATCTCGACTCCACTGGGTAGCCTGAGCTAGGACTTCCTTTTCACTCAGTCCCTGGGCCAGCAAGTCCTGGTAGGTCAGCTTGACACTTCTTGAGTCTATCTGGTCTGCTGAAGTAAAGAGGTCATTGGTCATACCTATCTCTTGCCCCTGAAAGATTAGGGGGGTGCCTCTCAGGAGGAAATAGGCGACAGCAAAAGCCTTTGCGCAAGCTTGGCTAGCATCCCCAAAGGCAGAAATAATTCGGGGAATATCATGATTTTCCAGATAGAGGGCATTCCAGCCTCGCTGGCTCAAGTCCTCCTGCCAGCGCTTAAGAACGGCAATTAGGCCTGCCACATCGCCTTGATTATCTGGGGTGCGACGATTATGCTCCCACTCAATAATCATGGTCATAAAGCCAGTTTCTGCATTGGTCCAAGCTGGCGCCTCTTGACTGGTAACACCAGAGGCTTCGCCAACACTCAAGGCTCCATAGTGATCAAAGATGGCCTTGATTTCAGTCATATAGCTTTCGATTCCCTTGACATTCATAAAGGGAGCCCAAGGGCCGTCTCCTTCCCAGGATTTGATTTGAAAATCCCAGGGCTCTTTCTGAAGGTGACTGATGGCATCCAAGCGAAAACCATCCAGGCCAAAGTCTAACCAGTAGGCAATCATCTGATAGATTTCCTGGCGCAGACGGGGATTTTTCCAATTCAGGTCGGGTTGTTTGGCATCAAAAATATGGAAATAGGCTTCTTGGGTTTTCTCGTCGTAAGTCCAAGCCGAAGTCCCCTGAAAGGACTTCCAATTATTGGGCATTTTATCAGGACTGGCAGCTTGCCAAAGATAGTAGTCACGGTAAGGATTATCCTTAGACTTTCTGGCTTCCTTAAACCAAGGGTGCTGGTCCGAAGTGTGATTAACCACTAAATCCATGATAACCTTTAACCCTAGTGCGTGGGCCTGTTTTAATAATTCCCTTAAATCATCCAAGGTCCCAAATTCAGGATTGATAGCATAATAGTCGGAAATATCATAGCCATTATCTACCATTGGAGAGGCATAGACAGGGTTAATCCAAATCACATCAATTCCCAGTTCTTTTAGATAGGGAAGTTTTTCAAGAATACCTGGCAGATCTCCCTTGCCATCCCCATTACTATCCTTAAAGGAACGGGGATAAATTTGATAAATCGTCGCCTCTTGCCACCACTTGTCAGCCATAGCCTACCTCCAAAATAACTTTGTAAGCGTTTTACTCGATTCTAATGTAGCACCTATTTTTCAAAAATGCAAGAGTTTCTGCAAGCGATTGCATTGAAAATTTGTAATCTTTGTAAAAATCTCCCTAGGCCTCTAACTACCCTCTTTAATAGGCTTCCACTAACTTTTTTCGTGAAATCATTTAAAAATTTTTCTAAAAATACTTGACTTTTTTTGCAAACGGTTTTATAACGGAGAGTGTAAATAAATTTTTCTGTTTTAGGAGGAAATAAACATGAAAAAATGGAAAAAGATTGTTGCAGGTGGTGTTGCACTCCTATCGGTTGCAACTCTAGCAGCTTGCTCTGGCAACCAATCTTCAGACACAACCCTTAAGCTCTGGGTTCCAACCGGTGCCAAAAATTCTTATTCGGCAACCGTCAAGGAATTTGAAAAGAATAATAAGGGCATTAAGATTGAAGTCAAGGAGTCCAATGACTCTAAGGCACAAGAGGTTGTTTCCAAAGATGCTGCCGCTGCTGCTGATGTCTTCTCCATGCCTCACGACCAACTGGGTCAGCTGGTAGAAGCCAAAATCATCCAACCAATTCCTGACAAGTATGTCAAGGAAGTCAAGGCCAACAATGTTGAAAATGCCGTAACTGGTGCCCAATACAAGGGTAAAACCTATGCCTTCCCATTCGGTGTGGAATCCCAAGTTCTTCTTTACAATAAGGATAAATTATCTGCCGAAGATGTTAAATCTTATGAAACCATGACTTCTAAGGCTAAATTTGGTACTAGCCTCAACGAAGTCAATGCTTATGCTATCGCACCACTGATGCTATCCGTAGGTAACAAGCTTTTCGGTGAAAACGGTGAAGATGCTAAGGGAACCAATTGGGCTAATGATAATGGTGTCGCTGTCATGCAATGGCTAGCAGACCAAAAGAACAATTCTGGCTTTGTCAATGTGCCTGACAACGAAGCTGTTTCTAAATTCGGAAACGGTGTCGTTGATGCCATTGAAACTGGTCCTTGGAACTACCCAGATGCTGTCAAAGCCCTAGGCAAGGATAAGATGGGCGTGGCTGCTTACCCAACCGTTAAAATCGGTGACCAAGAAGTCCAACAAAAGGCCTTCATGGGGGTTAAACTCTATGCCGTTAACCAAGCTCCTGCCAAGGGTAATGCCAAACGTATCGCTGCTGCTTACAAGTTGGCTTCTTACCTGACTGCTAAAGATAGTCAAGCCAACCAATTCAAGACTCGTAGCATCGTCCCTTCAAACAAGCAAGTTCAATCCTCAAGCGCTGTAACGTCTGACCCATTGGCTAAGGTTGTGGCAACCATGACTAGCTCAAGCGACTACACGGTCGTTATGCCTAAGATTAGCCAAATGTCAACCTTCTGGAATGTTTCAGCTCCTCTGCTTAGCGGACCTTACTCTGGTAAAATTGCTCCAGCTGACTACATGGCTAAACTGAAACAATTTGATGAAGACTTGGCTGCAACCAAATAAGTCTCATACCTTTCTTAAATAGAAATGACCGGGAGGTTGGGATAGGAATCCTAACCTCCTTATCTTATCTTGAGAGAAATGAACATACTGGTCATGGATAGCCCCTGACCAGATGGTATTGTTTGCATTACCTTTTGGAGGTTACACATGAACAACTCTAACTACTACGAAAAGGTTCCTGTGCGAGAGGCCCTCAAAAACGGGGGCATGGACATTAAATTGTCCGCCCTGCTTATGGGCTTTGCCAATCTCGCCAATAAGCAATTTATTAAGGGACTCCTTTTCCTTCTTTCAGAAATCGTCTTTCTGATTAGCTTTGTCCTGCAGGTAATACCTGCTTTCAAGGGCCTGGTTACCCTAGGAACCCATACCCAAGGAACCATCACAGAAAAGGTCGATGGTATTGAAATCACCAAGACTGTCGAAGGAGACAATTCCATGCTGCTCCTAATTTTTGGGATTGCTGCCATCGTCTTCTGCTGTGTCTTTGCCTACATCTACTGGTGTAATCTAAAGAGTGCCCGCAATCTTTACGTCATGAAATCTGAAGGGCTCAAGGTTCCTAGCTTTAAGGAAGATTTTTCCAGCCTGGCTGATGGTCGTTTCCATATGACCATGATGTCCATTCCCCTTCTGGGAGTGCTCCTCTTTACCATTGTCCCTCTGGTTTATATGGTCTGCCTGGCCTTTACCAACTTTGACCACAACCACCTGCCACCTGGAAGTCTCTTCCATTGGGTGGGCTTCTCAAACTTTGGTAATGTCCTGACCGGCCGGATGGCAGGTTCCTTCTTCCCAATCCTGACCTGGACCTTGATTTGGGCAGTCTTTGCAACCGTCACCAACTTCTTCTTCGGGATTGTTTTAGCCCTGATTATCAACACCAAGGGACTGAAATTCAAGAAGCTCTGGCGGACCATTTTCGTCATCACCATTGCCGTTCCAATCTTCATTTCTCTTTTGATTATGAAGAACCTCCTGGCACCTGGCGGACCGCTCAATGAGCTCTTGATGAACTTTGGCTTGACCAATCATCCCCTGCCTTTCTTGACCAATCCAACTTAGGCCAAGGTTTCCATCATCATTGTCAATATGTGGGTCGGTATTCCTTATACCATGCTGGTTTCGACTTCTATCATTATGAATCTGCCTCAGGAACAATTGGAGGCGGCTGAAATTGACGGGGCTAGCAAGTTCCAAATTTTCAAACGCATCACCTTCCCACAAATCCTGATTATTATGACCCCTACCCTCATCCAACAGTTCATCGGTAATATCAATAACTTCAACGTTATCTACCTCCTGACTGGTGGTGGTCCAGATAACCCTAACTTCTATCAAGCGGGTTCAACCGACCTCTTGGTAACCTGGCTCTACAAGCTGACTGTTTCAGCCAAGGACTACAATCTAGCTTCCGTTATTGGTATCCTGATTTTCATCCTGTCTGCTGTCTTTAGTTTGTTGGCCTACACAAGAACAAGTTCTTATAAGGAAGGGGCTGTCAAATAATGAAAACCAAAAAACGTATCAATTTAAGTCTAACCTATATTTTGCTGATAATCCTATCCATTGTCTGGCTCTTCCCAATCTTTTGGGTAGTCTTGACCTCCTTCCGTGGCGAAGGGACGGCCTTTGTCAGCTACATTATTCCAAAAACTTTTACGCTAGATAACTATATCAAGCTCTTTAACAATGATTCCTTTCCTTTTGCTAGATGGTTCATGAACACTTTGGTTGTTGCCATCTTCTCCTGTGTCATTTCGACCTTTATCACGGTGGCCATTGCCTATTCGCTCAGTCGGATTAAATTCAAGTACCGCAATGGCTTCTTGAAACTGGCCCTGGTTCTTAATATGTTCCCTGGCTTCATGTCCATGATTGCCATCTACTACATCCTAAAGGCCCTTGATTTGACGCAAACCTTGGCCGCTCTGGTACTGGTTTATTCAGCTGGAGCTGCCCTCGGCTTTTACATCGCCAAAGGTTTCTTCGATACCATTCCTTATTCCTTGGATGAATCAGCTATGATTGATGGGGCAACCCGTAAGGACATCTTCTTTAAGATAACCCTGCCTCTGTCTAAGCCTATCATTGTCTATACGGCTCTGACTGCCTTTATCGCTCCTTGGATGGACTTTATCTTTGCTAAGATTATCCTGGGCGATGCCACCGAAAAATACACCGTTGCTATCGGACTCTTTGCCATGTTGGAACAAGATACCATTAATGAATGGTTCAAGGCCTTCGCTGCTGGTTCCGTGATTATCGCTATCCCAATCACCCTCCTCTTCATGTATATGCAAAAGTACTACGTGGAAGGGATTACCAGCGGTTCGGTCAAATAAAGATACAGAGCCGTCAAGTACCTCAAAGATCTTAGGAAACTTGACGAAGGTGATGAAACACCTAGGAAAGTTTATCTATTTTCACAGAGGTGTAGGCGAGTTCAGTTTAACTTTCGTGTTTGTGAGTTTGTAGCTTGAACTCAATTCAGTGTATATTGTAAAAGGAAATAATTATGACGACTTTAAAACTTGATAATATTTATAAAAAATATCCCAACAGCGACTACTACTCTGTTGAAGATTTCAATCTTGATATTCAGGACCAGGAATTTATTGTTTTCGTAGGACCTTCGGGCTGTGGTAAATCAACCACCCTGCGGATGATTGCCGGTCTGGAAGAAATCACCAAGGGAGAGCTTTATATTGACAATGTTCTGGTCAATGACAAATCTCCTAAAGACCGTGATATTGCCATGGTTTTCCAAAACTACGCCCTCTATCCTCATATGACCGTCTTTGAAAACATGGCCTTTGGTCTGGAACTGCGGAAATACAAAAAGGATGACATCCGCAAACGGGTTGAGGAAGCAGCTGAAGTTCTCGGCCTGAAAGAACTCCTCAATCGAAAACCAGCCGACCTCTCTGGTGGTCAAAGGCAACGGGTAGCTATGGGACGGGCCATTGTCCGTGATGCCAAGGTCTTCCTTATGGACGAACCCCTCTCCAACTTGGATGCCAAGTTACGGGTCTCCATGCGGGCTGAAATTGCCAAACTTCACCGACGAATCGGGGCGACGACCATCTATGTTACCCACGACCAGACCGAAGCCATGACCCTGGCTGACCGAATTGTCATCATGTCAGCAACCAAAAATGAAGCTGGCACCGGTACTGTCGGGCGGGTAGAACAAATCGGAACCCCTCAGGAGCTCTACAATAAACCGGCAAACAAATTTGTCGCTGGTTTCATCGGTAGTCCAGCCATGAACTTCTTCGATGTGACTGTCAACCATGATACCATCTCAGACGGCAAAGGCTTTGAAATCGCCCTTAGCGAAGGACAAAAGAAACTCTTGGAAAGCAAGGGCTACATGGGCAAAGAAGTTACTTTCGGTATCCGTCCGGAAGACATTTCCTCAGCTGAAATTGCCCAAAGCACCTTCCCGTCTGCCGTTGTTGATGCTACTGTCGAAATCTCCGAATTGCTAGGTAGTGACTCTGTCCTCTACTGTAAGGCTGGTAATCAGGAATTTGCTTCTCGGGTCAATGCCCGCGATTACCTGGCTCCTGGCCAACACATCAACCTGACCTTCAATGTCGCTAAGGGACATTTCTTCGATAAGGAAACCACCCAACGCATTGAAGCCTGAGGTTCTATCAGCAAAAGCTCTCTGGGCAAACTCGCCCTGAGGCTTTTTCTTATCCGCCTTGGAAAACGAACAAATTCGGCGTAAGACTGGCGGAATTCTAGGTCAATCATTCGGATTTAGTGTTTTGTTTACGAAAACCACCTTGACAGTATTCGGGAATTCCGTTAAACTGGTAGTAGTTTTATCAAATAACCGATTGAAATCATCAGGAGAGAAAAGACCCAGTCTTTCGCCGAAGGAGTAATGCTCTCAGGTTTCTTGCTCAAGAATAGGACTGATGATGGACGGACTTCTGGAGAGATTTTCCTTACTTGGCCACTTGGACAAGTAAGAGAAAACGCCGAAGGGGCAAGGTAGCTAGCCTACTCAAACTCTCAGGCAAAAGGACAGAAATTCAGCCCACAATTCCTATGGCTTTTTGTGGTACTGTTTAATACTCAATAAAAATCAAAAATAGCCGAGGTAAGGCGCAATGACATCAAGTCACTAAAGTGACTGATGTCGCAGTAGGTGTCTGCTATCTTTGCACCACCTTGTGGCACAGCAGACAGCTAGTCACCCTTGCTGGGGTAAGACGACGAAGGTTTTGACAGCTGTCAAAGCCCTTCTGTCTTACTCCCAAACGGCAATCTCCATAGTGATTGCCTAGCTCCCTTACTAACCTCACAAAGTTGGTGAAATCGACCAACTTTGTGAGGCGTCGCACGGACTGCAGGTAGCTCAAAAGGTCTGGGAGACCTTTTGAGGTTGGAGGTGCAGAAAGCTTCGCTTTCCTCAGTAAGTACGGCAAAGTGAGTTAACGATGCGACAAGGAGTAAAAACTGTCAATATTACAGTTTTTATGAAATTAGTCAGGGATATAGAAAACTACAATCGTAGTTTTCGTAGTCACTCTAATGAAAAGCTATAGAGTGACTTTATCCGTGGGATAGTTTTGATTTTTGAAGAGTATAAATCTCCATGGTCCAGACTCCTATTCATCTGGACCTTTTCTTTGGTCATTTTTCATCGGTTACTTGCTAGAACAAATGCATTGGAGGAAAAGTCGTGTTAAACTTTTTTACGAAAATTGATAATTTTGTCTGGGGGCCACCCCTGCTGGTGCTCTTGGTGGGAACGGGGATTTATCTAACCATCCGCCTGGGACTCTTGCAGGTTCTCCGCCTACCCAAGGCCTTTAAGCTCATTTTTGCTGAAGACCAAGGCGAAGGAGATATTTCCAGCTTTGCTGCCCTAGCAACAGCCCTAGCAGCTACTGTTGGGACCGGAAACATCGTCGGCGTGGCAACAGCCATTGGAACAGGTGGCCCTGGTGCCCTCTTTTGGATGTGGATGGCAGCCTTCTTTGGAATGGCCACCAAGTATGCCGAAGGTCTCCTAGCCATCAAGTACCGGACCAAGGATGACAATGGCCAAGTTTCTGGCGGACCTATGTACTATATTATCAATGGGATTACCGGTCGCCTCAAACCCATTGCCAAGCCCCTAGCCTACTTCTTCGCCTTGGCCGGTATTCTAGTGGCCCTGCTGGGGATTGGGACCTTCTCTCAGGTCAACTCCATTACAGGTTCGCTAGAGAATACTTTTTCTTGGTCTCCAAAAATTGTCAGCATCATCATTGCGATTTTTGTGGGCATCATTGTTTTTGGGGGTATTCAGTCTATCTCTAAGGTCTCTGAAAAGATTGTTCCTTTTATGGCAGGCCTATATATTTTGGCAGCCCTAGCCATCATTGCCATCAACTACCGAAACCTCCTTCCTACCATTGTGACCATCTTTAAATCAGCCTTTACGCCAACAGCTGCCCTTGGTGGATTTACAGGGGCTACGGTCATGCAGGCCATTCGACTAGGGGTAGCTCGTGGGGTCTTCTCCAATGAGTCTGGTCTGGGTTCTGCTCCTATTGCAGCAGCTGCCGCCAAGACCCATGAGCCCGTTGAACAGGGACTGATTTCCATGACAGGAACCTTTATTGATACCATCATCATCTGTACCCTAACTGGCTTGTCTATTTTGATTACCGGTCAATGGTCGGTCAAGGGCCTAGAAGGGGCTACGGTCACCCAGTCCGCCTTCTCCTCCGCTTTTGGCCATATAGGAAGTCTAGTTCTGACCCTTTCCTTAGCCCTCTTTGCCTTTACGACCATCCTGGGCTGGTCCTACTACGGGGAGCGCTGTGTGGAGTTTGTCTTTGGAACCAAGGCCATTACTATCTACCGCTCCATCTTCGTCCTGATGGTGGCCCTCGGTGGCTATCTACAATTGCAGGTTATTTGGAAAATTGCCGACATTGTTAATGGTCTCATGGCTCTACCAAACCTGATTGCCCTTTTGGTCCTATCACCAGTTATCATCAAGGAAACCAAATCCTACTTCAAACGAATGGCAGATAAGAAGGACTAATGTAAGCGTGCCTAAGTATAGAAAGACAATCTTCTTGGCCAGAAAAGAGCCCTGTAACGATGTCTAAGACTTTCTATACTACTGTGGCCAATTCCAAGCTGGCAAGGATTAGTTTGATTCCTAGAAGGATTTCTTGCCAGCTAAGGGAGATTTTTATATAATAAAAAAGCATATTTTTCTAATGTGTCGGGTGGGGCTAGTGCACTAGCCCCTTTATTTTGTCTAAAAATTTATAGAGATAGGAAATTATATGTTAGAGTTTTTCAATCAGATTGACACCTTTATCTGGGGGCCACCCCTCCTCATTCTCTTGGTGGGAACTGGTATCTACCTCAGTATTCGGCTAGGCCTGCTCCAGGTCATTAAGCTTCCCAAGGCCCTTAGGCTAATCTTCGCTGAAAGTGAAGGTCACGGAGATGTTTCCAGCTTTGCTGCCCTCTGTACGGCTCTTGCGGCCACCGTTGGGACAGGTAATATCGTTGGAGTGGCGACGGCCATTAAGGCAGGCGGCCCTGGCGCCCTCTTTTGGATGTGGATGGCAGCCTTCTTCGGGATGGCGACCAAGTATTCAGAAGGACTCTTGGCCATCAAGTTCCGTGAGAAAGATGAAAATGGTGAAATCGCTGGCGGTCCCATGTACTACATCGTCAATGGATTGGGTCGCAATTGGAAATGGTTAGCCATCCTTTTTGCCCTCTTTGGTAGCCTGACAGCCCTTCTGGGCTCTGGAACCTTTACCCAGGTCAATTCTATCACCGATTCTATTAAGAACAGTGTCGGTTGGGACCCTCGCTATGTCAGCGTGGTCTTAGCTATCCTGGTGGCTATCATCATCTTTGGAGGTATCCAGTCTATTTCCAAAGTCTCCACCTTGGTTGTCCCCTTTATGGCTCTTATCTACGTTCTGGCAGGGCTGACCATTCTGGCCGTCAATTATGACAAGCTCCTGCCAAGTATTGGTCTGGTCTTCTCTTCTGCTTTTACAGGTCAGGCTGCGACAGGTGGATTTATGGGAGCAACGGTCATGGTCGCCCTACAAAAAGGGGTCGCACGGGGAGTTTTCTCCAATGAGTCTGGTTTAGGTTCAGCACCCATTGCTGCTGCAGCTGCCAAGACCGAAGAACCCGTTGAGCAGGGACTGATTTCCATGACTGGAACCTTCATTGACACCATCATCATCTGTACCCTGACTGGTATGGCTATTATCGTGACAGGAGGCTGGTCTTCCAAATTAGATGGTGCCGTTCTGACCCAATCGGCCTTCGCTTCCTTCTTTGGTAATTGGGGCATCTGGGTCCTGACCATCAGCCTGGTCCTCTTTGCTTTTACGACCATTCTGGGTTGGTCCTACTACGGGGAGCGTTGTTTTGAGTTCCTCTTTGGTGCTAAGTCTATTCCCGTCTATCGAGCTATCTTCGTGGCCATGGTGGCCATCGGAGGCTTCATTAAGTTGGAAACCATCTGGGCCATTGCCGACATCGTTAATGGCCTCATGGCCTTCCCCAACCTCGTTGCCCTACTTGGACTCTCACCTATCATCCTAGCTGAGACCAAGAAATACTTTGCCAAGTCTGATTTGGACTTGACGAAATAATTCCTAATCCTCCCCTAGACTATCGCTCTGGGGGAGGATTTGTATTTTCTAACCTGATTGGCTAGAAGGCAGTAATTCTGCTATAATTAAGGCATTAAAATTTCCTAGGAGGGGCTTATGGCGACGGTAGAAGAAAATATAAAATTTGCTAGACGGGGACCTCTTGTCTCCATTTTGGCCTACTTAGTTCTGACTATAGGTAAATTGGTCTTTGGCCACCTGCTTAATTCCTCATCGCTGACGGCTGACGGTTTTAATAACCTTTCAGATATCATGAGCAATGTCATCCTCCTGGTTGGTCTCTATCTGGCCAGTCGTCCTGCCGATGAGGATCACCGCTTTGGCCATTGGAAGATTGAGGATCTCGCCAGTCTTCTAACTTCCTTTATTATGTTCCTAGTTGGCTTTCAGGTCCTGTTTGAAACCATTAAAAAGATTTTGATTAACAGCCAGACCGAAATTGACCCCTTGGGAGCCTTGGTCGGCCTGATTTCTGCCCTAGTCATGTACGGGGTCTATCTCTACAATCGCCATCTATCCAAGAAAGTCAAATCCTCTGCCCTTCGAGCAGCCTCAAAAGATAACCTGTCAGATGCTGTCACCTCAATTGGAACATCCATTGCCATCATGGCTAGCTCCATGAATTTGCCCATCCTTGATCGGATAGCAGCCGTCATCATCTGCTACTTCATCCTTAAGACCGCTTATGACATCTTTATTCAGGCTACTTTTAGCCTATCGGATGGTTTTGATGACAAGCAACTGGCCCAGTATGAGAAGGCTATTTTACAAATCCCTAAAATCACAGCCGTCAAATCCCAGAGGGGTCGGACCTATGGCTCCAATATCTTCCTCGACCTGGTATTAGAAATGAATCCTGACCTCTCGGTCTACGAGAGCCATGCCATTACTGAACAAGTCGAGCAACTCCTCCACGATGACTTTCAGGTCTATGATGTGGATATTCATGTTGAGCCTGCACCAATTCCCGAGGATGAAATTCCTGATAATATCTACCACAAACTCTACAAGTTTGAGAAGCTAGTGCTGGCTAAGATTCCAGACTACGAGACCTATATTGCCGAGGACTTCATGCTAGTTAATGAAGACGGCCAAGTCTTAAGTCAAGAAAGCTTCCTAGAGCTAGCTCCCTACTACTCCAGTAATTTTCAACAGTTTAAGATGATTTCTATCAGTCAAAAAAACAAGCTCATCACCTATAGCTTGGAAGACCGTCAACATGTCAGCATCTGGCGGCGACACGAAAGCTGGAAACTCATCTTTCACCAAATTACCCCAGAAAAACGATAGTAAGACTGAGAGTTGGCCCCGCCAGCTCTTTTTTGATGAGTCAGTCGTTTTATTATTAATTCCGCTATCCGCTGATACTCAAAAAAGCTAGGTCTGGCCTAGCTTTTGGATCCTTATACTCTTCAAAAATCAAATCTAGCCCATGGATAAAGTCACTCTATAATTTCTCATTAGAGTGACTACGAAAACTACGATTGTAGTTTTCTATATCCCTGACTAATTTCATAAAAACTGTAATAGTGACAGTTTTTACTCCATGTCGCATCGTTAACTCACCTTGCCGTACCCAAGTACTGTCTGCAGTTCCTTGCCTCGGCTAGATTGATTTTTATTGAGTATTATTTATTAGTCTTGACTTGCTTGGTTGCGACATCTTCGCCGAACCACTTCTCCGAGATTTTTTGGAATTGTCCTTCCTGATAGAGGTCGTGAAAGGCCTGGTTGATTTTCTTAACCAGGGTCTTATCGGACTTGCGGGCCCCAACAGCGAAGCTCTCTGCCTCATAACCAGCTGGCATAATGTGATACTGGTCTAATTTACCTTCCTGCTCTAGGTAGTAATTGGCATAGACTCGGTCAATGAGAAGACCATCAATCCGACCTGCCTGCAGGTCAATCAGGGCCTGGGTAAAGGTTGAATACTGGACAGCCTTCTTGCCCTTGACCTTATTTTTAAGGATGTCAGCCTGACTCTCAAAAACATCGTAGCCAGAGGAGCCTGCTTGAGCTCCCAAGCTCTTACCAGCCATCATAGCTAGGCTAGAAATGCCTGAGGACTTCTTGGTCACGACGACCTGCTGGTTGATCATATAGGGCTCGGTAAAGGCCAGTTCTTTCTTGCGTTCATCGGTCATGGAATAGCCGTTCCAAATCAGGTCAATGGTCCCGTTCTTGAGCTCGGTTTCCTTCATATCCCAGTCAATGGCCTGCCACTCCACCTTGATGCCATATTTCTTAAAGACAGCATTCGCTAAGTCAACATCAAAGCCGGTATATTTGCCATTTTTTTCTTCAAAGCCCATGGGGACAAAGGTGGCATCAAAGCCAATCTTGATAGTTTTTTCCTTGCTATAGGTCTGCCATTGGTCGGTCTCAGTCGCAAAATTGGAACGAGAGCTACAGGAGGCAAGGACCAGAGCCACTAGGAAAAACAAGGCCCCCAAAGCTAGACTCTTGGATAATTTTCTCATGTCTTACCCCTTTATCTATTTAGGGTTGATGGTCACGATATGGTCAGCAATCTCTTGGGCAAAATCCATATCGTGGGTAATCACAATCTGGGTAATCCCTAAATCGCGATTCTGAACAATCAATTTAGCTACCTCCTGACGAAGGGCGGGATCCAGGGCTGAGGTCGGTTCATCATAGCCGACAATTTTAGGATCAATCATCATAGCTCTAGCAAAGGCTACCCTTTGCTTTTGACCGCCAGAAAGGGAAAATGGATAGGCACTGCCGTGTTCTTCCAGTCCCAGCTTAGCAAGGAGTTCCTGAGCCTTCTTCGAGGCCTGCTCCTTGGTCACGCCCATGGTCTTGATGGGAGATAGAGTCAGATTTTCTAGAACGGTTAGGTGAGGAAATAGTTGAAAATCCTGAAAGACAAAGCCCAGAATATTTTCAGACTCCAAGTGGTTGAGGGGGACTTCTTGTCCCTGATAGATAACCTGACCAGAATCAATGGTTTCTAGACCTGCCAACATCCGCAAGAGAGTGGTTTTACCTCCACCGGAAGGGCCGACAACGGCAAGAATTTTTCCCTCTTCTACATCTAGGTTGAAATCCTTAAAGATTTGCTTGTGGCCAAACTGTTTGGAAATATTTTTTAATTCTAACAACATAGGCCCCTCCTACTTATAAAAATTAAATTTTTTTTCAATGCGCTTAGAAGCGAGAGTCACTACACCCACCAAGAGAAGGTAGATGGCACCAGCCACAAACATTGGCGCCAAACTGGCATCACGGTTAGAAGCTGTCCGACTTTCCAGCAGGAGGTCGCCAACACCTAAAACGTAAACTAGGGAAGAATCCTTGACCAAATTGATGACTTCATTGAAGACACTAGGCAGGACGATTTTGACCACCTGCGGAAGGATGATATAACGGATAGTTTGGAGTTGGCTGAATTTCAGAACCTTGGCTGCTTCATATTGTCCTTTAGGAATGGCATCAATCCCTCCGCGGAAGATTTCTGCAAAATAGGCCGCATAGTTGAAGGTAAAGGCCAGAACAGCCGCTGGCAAGCGGTCAAAAACAATGCCGACACTAGGCAGGACATAGTAGAAAAAGATTAACTGCAAGAGGAGGGGAGTTCCACGCATAATCCAGACATAAATGGTCAAAAGCCAGTTGAGAGGCTTAAATTTAATCTGCATCAAAAAAGCCAGAAAAATCCCCAAAGGAATGGATAAAATGATGACAATGCAGAAAACCTGCAGGGTCACCAAGGCTCCATTTAAGAGGGCTGGCAGGATTTCCAAAACATAGGACATAGAACTTCCTCACTTCTTAGGTAATATCTCTTATTATATCAAACTGTCAGACAATTGGGAAGAGTGAGTTTTTATATTTATACAACTCTTCTTGGAAAATATGCAAAAGTTTCAAATCATAATAAAAGGCTCGAAGCCTTTAGCTCCTAGCCCTTAACTTATGCTTTTTTGACAAATTCTGATTTGAGCTTCATAGCCCCAAAGCCATCAATTTTACAATCAATATTGTGGTCACCCTCAACCAGACGGATATTTTTCACCCGAGTACCCTGTTTGAGCTCCTTGGGAGCACCCTTGACCTTGAGGTTCTTGACAATAGTAACACTATCGCCATCGGCTAGGCGAGTCCCATTGCTATCAAGAACGACTAAACCTTGGTCTTCTTCAACTTGGTTGGGATCCCACTCGTAAGCACATTCTGGACAAACCAAGAGGATACCATCCTCATAAACATACTCCGAGTTACATTTTGGACAATTTGGTAGTGACATAGATTTTCCTTTTCTAAAATTACTGACAAATCTATTTTACCTTAAATCCAGTAAGAGGGCAAACTGGTTACAAAATTAGATATAGAATGGCTATAGGCCAATATGGCAAGCTATATTATTGTGTCAGCAGGTTTTAAGGCTTGAGTCTCCTCAAAGCTCCAAATAGGCATGACCAGACGACAACTTTAGGTAAGGTTAGTTACTAAAAGAGCAAGAAGGGCTATTAAAACTGTGACACCTACAACGCCAATAAAAGCCAGCAGGAGCCCCCTTTTAAAGCCCTTAGCATCCATCTTTTCAGGTTCTGACTTCAGTGACTTGGAAAATCTTGGCGCTTTAGGGACTCGCCCTGAAAAAATCGGAGATTCAAGTTCCTGACCCGTCGAAAAGGCTGACTCGAATTCATTATCTTCTGTCATCTTTTATCCTTTCTCTATTTGAAAATACCTGACTGATAATAAGGCGCCCTCTGCTATTTTTCATTAGTAACTTTACTTAAAATCGCCATCTTTTGCTTTGAGATAATATTTGCCATCTTGTGCTTGCTCAAAGGTTAGGGAGACAGAGTAATCTTTTCTTCCATCCGACTTATCACGATAATAACTAATGCGCAATTCCCTACCTCGACTGATATAATCAGTAATCTGATTGCTTGTAGGATAACCAATTTGATTGATAATTTCCTGATAGGTCATCCCTCCTTGACCAGAGTAGGAGTCGCCAACATGGAGTTTCTTAAAATCAGAGCGACTGATTCGCTTTTTAGGAGAATCTTCTAATCGAAAGGTCTTGCCTTCTTGAGCATTGACAATAAATTTATAATCCAAGACATATCGACCTAGCCCCTCTCTTTTAAAATGGAATGACACATAGGTTTTCTTATCGTAGGAAGTGCCGTAACCTACATCTAAGTCAGCTGCCCGAAACCAGGACCTAGAGACCCGCCCGGTTTCATTCCCACTAGAATCATGGTCCTGATTAAGAGCACGCTCCACCTTGACTTTACCTTTACCAAATTTTTCAATAACACTATCAAGCGAATCCCCTTGTTTAACGCCTTGGTAGTCCTTGTAAGTCAGGCTAGACGATTCCTGCCCCGAATGATTCTGATAACGCAATTGGGTCAAAAAGGCTACCGAATTGGTTTGGTAGAGCATTACGAAGATGATTATCAAGCCAAGACCCGTGGCCAGGCCAAGTAAAATCTTTTTCTTGAGGCTCCAGCCAGATTTATTGGAACCTCCTTGAGGATTCTGACTGCTGTTTCTTTTATTCTGGTCTTGAAAAATCTGCTCCTGCATCTTTATCTCCTTTTGATTAGAACCCATCAATCTCTAGGTCAAATCTAACGACGAGACTTTAAGTAATAATGACCATCCTTATGCTTACTAAAGGTCAGTTCTTGGTCGTAATAATGATTGCCCTCATTCCAGCGGTAGTCAATCGTTAGGTTTGTATGTCCGTTATTAATGACATCAATAAGATTGGACTGAGGGAATCCAAATTGTTTGACAACAGACTGGTAGGTGTCTCCGCCCTCTCCGTCATCAAAATTACCAACGTTCAGGCTCTCATAGGCAGCCTCATCAGTTACTGACGGTTTTTCCTGAAAGCGGAAATTTTTTCCATCCTGAATATTTTCTGCCTCCTTACGGCTGAGGTAATACTTTCCCTTTGCTCTCCAGAAGGTCAGAGTCACTTCGGTGAAGGGATTACCTCCATAAGACTTGGAAGAAGGACTATAGGTCATGGTTAGATCGTTCACTGACGTATCAATTTCAGCTTTACCAAATCGCTGAGCAATCTTATCAGCTAAATATCCTGACGTCTCATGCTCGTCGCTACTGAGCTTAAGACTATCAAACTCCTGATAGGTCCAATGGTGGGGTTCCTTTCCCTTCCCCAATTGCAAGTGCTGCTTAGCAAAATAGGGGACACCTTCAACTGAATAAATTAAATAGCCCAAGAATCCAAGAAGACAGAAGACCAGAACAACCGCAAGTAGAATCTGGCCTAGGGTCACGCCCAGTTTGGTATGAATCCTTTCCGACCAGGCCAAACAATCGGTCTCATTAGTCTCAAAAGCCCTATCAAAGTCCTTTTCTCTTGCCATTATTCCTAACCCTTATCTATCAGTTAATAAGCATATTGATTATAGCATTTTTTAAGCCAAAAGAAATTACAATTCAATTAAGCCCCTGGCCTAGCTAGCCCCCTTAGACAAAGCTCTGCCGGCAGTACAATGAGCCTAGAAAATAAGGCTTGGTAACTTGACCAAATCTTATTTTGCTATAAGAGTAGATTTTACAAAGCTTCTACTGCTGACTCAATCTCGGCAATCAAGTCCTGGTCTTCAAGACCGGTCACTTGAGTAATAACCTCAGCTAATGGCTTATTGGCTAAGAGGTCTTGCAATTCAATCGCTTGTTGGTCATTTGCATCCTTGTATTCAAAGACATAGGCTACTGTCTTGAGCAGATTGTCATAGGCTAGTCCGCGTTCCTTAAGTTCGCGAATTGGACGAATGAAGCGTTCGTCAAAGCCCAGTTTGCGAATTGGTGTCCGAGCTACCCGTATCACATCATCCACGATATAAGGATTTTCAAACCGTGAAATGATGACCTTGTGGTAGTCCAAGAGGTCTGCTTCCTTGAAGTCCCACTTGGCTATCAAGAGGCTACGAATTTCAGCCAGGACAGCTTGGACATTGGCCTTGACGGTTGAATTCTTGAGAGCTTCCAAAATGGTTTGAGCACCGTAGTGGGCACCCGTATAGGCAGAGGTTGCGTGACCAGAGTTTACTGAGAAAAGCTTACGTTCGATGAAAGGTGTTAGTTCTTCTTCGTAGTGGACACCAGTCAATTTAAGGCCCTTGTTTTTCATGCGACCTGTTTCGACTACCCATTCCTTGAAGGGTTCAACGACAACGAAGAGAGGATCCTCATGGCTTTGAGCAGGTACGATTCGGTCAACAGCGGCATTTGGGAAACCAACATAGTTTTCAGCATATTCTAGACCAGCTTGGGAGAGGTGCTTTTTGACTTCTTCCCAGAGGAATTGGGACCCCCCAATCATATTTTCACAGGCCAAGATATCAATCGGTTCTTCCTTACCAGCCGCTTGACGAGCTTCAATTCCTTGAGCAATCAGGCCTGCAATTAAGGGCAGAATGTTAGGACCGATAGCCGTTGTGATAATGTCCGCTTGGGTAATAGCTGCGACCACGGCTTCTGGATCTTTGCCGTTGTTAATTCCGGAAACACCAGAAACTGCGATATGGCGTTTGCCATCTTCAGCGATTTCGATTTCGTAGCTAGCTCTTTCATTGAGGGCGTCAATAATTTTTTCATTAACGTCCACAAAGGTAATATCAAAATCATTCTCAAAGAGAATTTCTCCGATGAAACCACGCCCAATATTTCCGGCACCAAAGTGTACTGCTTTACTCATTTTTCTAAACCTCTTTTCCTTACTAGGCGACTAGCCTTATTCCACACTATTTAAGAGACGAATAATTTCGTCTTGAGACTGGGCATCTGCCAATTTAACCACATTATCAACATCGGCACAAAAGATAGAAATCTTTTGAATCAATTCCAAGTGTTCGTTTCCTAGACCGGCGATACCAAAGAGAACGGTTGCGATTTGCGGATCTTCTTCCGTACCAAAATTAACCCCCTTAGGAACTTGGACAACGGTCACGCCTGTCTTAAGCACCTCTTTTTTAGCATCATCCGTTCCGTGAGGGATAGCGATAAAGTTCCCCATGTAGACAGACAACTCCTGATCACGAAGAACCATGGCGTCAATATAGTTGGGATTGACATAGCCACCGTCTGCTAATAGCTGCCCGCAGTAACGGATGGCTTCTTCTTTATTGGTAAATTGCTGATTGAGTTTAATCAAGCTTTTTTCAAATTCCATAATTAAGTCTCCAAATCTTTGATTGTTTCTGTAAAAATCTTATTGAGCAATTGGTAGATAATCCCTTGATTACCTGTTTTATAAATTTCTGTATAGAGGTGATTTTCAATGATGGATTGACCAATAGCTGACATTAATGCCTTGACAGCAGTCGAACTATCTTCCTTAGTTAACATGACCAAGATACGATTGACTGTCTCCTTCTCATGGTTCATAGATAAAGCCTCAATATCTTGCTCCAATTGATAAACCATAAATTGGCTTTTTTCGACTGTATGAGATTGAGTATGCAAGAGTACTAGGCCCGTCTCTGGAATAGCAAAGGGACTGAGAGCAAAGCGCTTAAGCAGCTTCTGAGTCAGATAATTCTGGTCCGAGATATAGGGCAGGTCGGTAATTATCTGGTCCACTGTCTCTTCAAAGGAGGAACTGTTTACTAGCTTTCTGAGCTGGAAACGATTCAGGAGAGCTTGACTGGCTTCCAAATAGAGCTGAAGGTCTGTCTGACCGACAATCTCAACATGACGATTCCTCTCCTGATTTCGCTCCAATTGAACAGCCTGAAGGCGTTCCTGCAGGTGTAAAATCTCAGACGTGTTAGGATAGATAGAAACCAACTCAACACTAGGATAATCATTAGGACTGGTTGCTAGAACGTAGTCAAACTGCTCTCGGTCCGACTCCAAATATTCATCTAAGCACTTGACCTGAACCGACTGAACAAAGGGAGCAATCGACTTAATCCTGCTGATAAGCAATTCAACTGCCAGAGGGCGTTGGTTGGTCAAGAGCAGAATCTGAATCGGATAAATATCCGGGCTCCGTCTAATGCTGGAGGCAAAGTGAAGGGTGATTAACTCATACTCTGCTTCATTTTGCAAATAGGCCGGAAATAAATCCTTAAGAACCAAGCGAATAATCCGATGGAGGAAATCATTTTGGTAGGCAACCAGGTGAGCTGGCTGGGACAGCGATTGATCAGGAAAGAGGTGAGGAATGGCCAAACTCAGGCGCAGATGATGAAAGAGGAAATGAAAGAGGGTCTTGTCCTTAAGAAAATTAATCTTAGTAAAGGAGGACACCTTATCAATCAAATTGGTCACACTATAAAAGTACTGACTATCGAAATCTTCCACATATAGGGGATTTTCCTGCCGCTTGATGTAAAACTTATCAAACTGACCAGCCCAGTAGACAATATCATTGATGGTATAGGCCCGGGCCGTCAGCTTAGAGTAGCTGGCAAAGAGCTTCTGAGCTAATTCTAGTGACTGCTTACTGACATGGCTGACCGTCTTGACCTGCCCAAATTGTTTGGAAAGGGCCAAAAGAATGGTAAAGAACTGCAGAAGCTTGCCATCCATTTCTGGCATAAAAGCCTGAATCTGGCGAACAGCCTGTCTAGCCTTCCTAATAGCGCTGGCCATTTGCTCACTTGCTAGCCATTCAAACTGACCTGATTTAAAATCAGCTGAGCTTATCATATGGGTGAGGAGAACAGACAAGAGGTAGCGATGTTCCTCAGCTGTCAATCTTAATTGGTAACCCTGCTTGCGCTCCAGCTTAATGCCAAATTCAGCCAAACGGTTTTCAACATCAGTAATATCCTGAATAATGGTCACATTGCTGACCTTGAGTTCATTTTGAAAATGGGCGTTGGTCAGTGGCCTGTCTGCCTCAAGAAGGGCCAGACAAATCAGGTTAAGCCGTTCACTACGACTGTAGTCCTCTTGACCATATAGAGAACCCAACTGGGACAAGTCTCCCTCTAGGTGGAACTTTTTTTCCTGTTTACGAAGATCTACCCCTACTTCTGCTAGACTCTTTGTCAAATCAGCAAGGGTGCGATAGGCTGTCCTTTGGGAGACATTTAAGAGCCTTTGAATCTCTTCAACTGAGAGCTTTCCCACATCTAAGAAGGCCTTAATCAACTTCTCTTCACGTTTGGTAAATATCATAGCTACATTCTACTATATTTAAGGAGACATGAAAATCAAAAGCCTATGACTAGAGAAAGGCAAGCAGGCCTGACTTTCTCTAGCTTTCTATCCCGTAACTAGGTATCACTTGTACATCCGTGCTACCATCTTGTCATATTCCGCAGTTGTGACTAGACTGTCAACCACTAAGAATTGGGCGTGAGGAGCATAGGCCTGAGCCTCTGACTGGTTGGCAATGGTTGTGACGACTAAGATATTTTTTGCATTGAAGTCACCCAACTTTTCGTTAGCAATCTTCGCAACCGGGATACCGATATTATTATTTTTAAAGATACTTTCTAAGGTTGCTTGACCCATGGTTGCAGAACCTTGAGCCTTGCCGTGAGCAAAGATGACTTCATCAATATAGTTCAAATCTAAATCGTCTGATTCTTGACCAGCCACCTCGGATTGGGCAGTCTCTTGAGCTGGGCTAGCACCAGTTTGACCAGACAAGAGCCCAACAATTTCATCATACTTAGGTGTAACCAAGAAGTTGTCCACACTAACATGAACACTACTTGGAGTTCTTTCACCAGCCCTGGCTGCCAATTCTTCCTGGGTGACAATCAGGGTATGATCCTTGTCGGTCAGGTTAGAAATGGCGAGATTGCTAACTGGAATATCCAGCCCTGCTTTCTTAACCTTATCACGTAGAATAGAAGCTCCCATGGCCGAGCTACCCATACCTGCATCACAGGCGAAAATAATTTGTTGGATATTATTAGCAGTAATCTCTTGTGAGTTTGCCAGAGGTTGGCTAGCTTGACCCTTCGATTGGGCCTTAGCTGCTTGGGTCGCTGCTTGGGCAGCTTCCAGAGAGTCATCCTCAGACTTATCAGCTTTCAAAATAACGGAAGCCACTAAGAAGGAGGCAATAGCTGCAGCAAAGACACCTGCTAGGACGGATAAGTGAGGACCCCAACCTTTAGGAGCCATCCCCATGATGGCGATGATAGAACCTGGCGAAGCCGGTGCTGTCAAACCTGCATTCAGGGTTTGGAAGGTGAAGGTACCCGTCAAACCACCAGCGATAACTGCCAAGAACATGGCTGGTTTCATCATAACGTAAGGGAAGTAAATTTCATGGATACCACCGAAGAAGTGGATAATCATAGCTCCCCATGAAGAGGACTTGGCTGAACCTTTACCAAAGAAGGCATAGGCCAAAAGCACACCAAGACCAGGACCAGGGTTTGCTTCCAAGAGGAAGAGGACAGATTTACCAACTTGTTGAACCTGTTCCGTACCAAGTGGGGTGAAAATACCGTGGTTGAGGGCATTGTTGAGGAAGAGAATCTTAGCAGGTTCGATAATCAGGTTAGCTAAAGGCAGGAGATGAACCTTGACGATAGCTTCTACTCCAATACCAACCCACTCGGTCAATTGGGCAACGACTGGACCAATGATGAAGTAGGACAGCACCATGAGGGCAAAACCAATCAAGCCCAGGGAGAAGTTGTTGACCAACATTTCAAAACCAGTTTTGATTTTTGGCTGAACCTTCTCATCAAATTTCTTCAAAATCCAAGCGGATAAAGGTCCCATAATCATGGCACCGATAAACATGGTAACGGTTGAACCAGCTATGGCACCAAAGGATACAATAGCCCCGATAACACCACCACGCTGTTTATGAACATTATAGCCACCTGTATATCCAATTAAGAGGGGCAAAACATATTTAAGCATGGGGCCAACAACATTGGTATTCAAACCACTGTTTGGCAAATATCCTGTATCAATGAAGAGGGAGGCTGCTACCCCCCAAGCGATGAAGGCTCCGATGTTAGGCATGACCATATTAGAAAGGGCAGTCCCTAACTTCTGGACTCTAACCTTCAAGGAATTTCCATTAGACATTTCAAGTCCTCCTTTTTACTGGCCTAGAGTAACCAATCTTTTGATAAAGACTTGTCCCTAGGCTCCTTTTACTACAATTTTATTATAGGACTTTTCTTTTTGCCAGACCACTCAAATTTTGGCAAAGATTTTTTGCCACCCTGGGAAGTCTTTGGCAAAACTTTTATAACCAAAATAAAAATATCCTCTAGGCCAAGTACAAACATCAACACCACTTTGCTCTCTATCTTCTGGGTTACGACACGAAAAAAGTTTGCCCGACATGGCAAACTTTTTGAATTAGTAAGAGAGGTAGAAAAGCTGCTATAGCGGTTTTCGTTAGTTAGCAAGTGCTTGGCACTTAGCTAACTACCTCTATTATTCTACAGTTACGGCTTTAGCTAGGTTTCGTGGTTTATCGACATCCAAGCCCCGTTGCAGAGAGGCATAGTAGGCAATCAACTGAGTTGGAATGACCATAGAAATTGGTGCCAAGTATGGGTGAACCTTATTGACAATAATATCATCCGAATCATTAGCCAAATCTTCTTCAACAATGGTCAAAACACTGGCTCCTCGAGCTGCTACTTCTTGGATATTACCACGAGTATGAGCAGCCACCTTTGGACTAGCGGAGATAAGGGCTAGGACTGGCACACCCTCTTCAATCAGAGAAATGGTACCATGTTTCAATTCACCTGCAGCAAAACCTTCACACTGGATATAGGAAATTTCTTTGAGTTTGAGAGAGGCTTCCATAGCTACGTAATAGTCTGTACCACGGCCAATATAGAAGGCATTGCGACTAGTTGGCAAGAGTTTTTCAACCTTCTCAGCAATGCTGTCCCTTTCAGACAGGGTTGACTCAATGGATTGAGCAACGATAGAGAGTTCATGGACCAAATCAAAGTCAAGAGCTTCTTGTTTGCCATTGGCTTCCCCGACAGCCTTGGCTAGGAAGGCTAGGGCAGCAATTTGAGCAGTATAGGCCTTAGTTGAAGCAACCGCAATTTCTGGTCCAGCATGAAGGAGCATGGTATAGCTGGCTTCACGAGAAAGGGTGGAGCCGGGTACATTAGTCACGGTCAGACTTGGGATACCCATGGCATTAGCCTTCACCAATACCTGGCGGCTATCAGCCGTTTCACCAGATTGGCTGAGAAGGACAAACATTGGCTTCTTACTCAAGAGTGGCATGTTGTAGCCCCATTCAGAAGCAACCCCCAGTTCAACAGGCGTATCCGTCAATTGTTCAAACATGGACTTGGCAGCGTAGCCGGCATTATAAGAAGTCCCAGCCGCCAAGATATAGATACGATCAGCTTCTTGGACTGACTTAACGATGGCAGGATCAACTGTCATATGACCCTTACTATCAGCGTAGGTATTGATGAGCTTCCGCATAACGGTTGGTTGTTCATCGATTTCTTTCAACATATAGAAAGGATAGGTACCCTTACCAATATCAGAAAGGTCAAGTTCAGCGGTATAGCTAGAACGTTCTTGGACATTTCCGTCATAGTCCTGAACTTCTACACTATCCGCCTTAACGATGACCAACTCCTTATCATGGATTTCCATGAATTGATTGGTTTCACGAATCATAGCCATGGCGTCAGAGCAGACCATATTGTAACCATCACCCAAGCCAATCAAAAGAGGGGATTTATTTTTAGCCACATAAATCGTTTGGCTGTCATTAGCATCCATCAGGGCAAAGGCATAAGAACCTTCAATAATTGATAGAGCCTTCTTGAAAGCAGACAGGACGTCAAGCCCGTCTTCTTCGACGAATTTACCAATCAGATGGGCAGCAATTTCAGTATCCGTTTGTCCCTTAAAATCGTGATTAACTAGGTAGTTATTCTTGATTTCTAGGTAGTTCTCAATCACACCGTTATGCACTAGGGTAAAACGTCCTGTTTGTGATTGATGGGGGTGAGCATTGACTTCGCTGGCTGGCCCGTGGGTTGCCCAACGGGTATGGCCAATACCGGCAGTTCCCTTTGTATCGCCAACCTTATCACTCAGCTCAGCAATCCGTCCAACGGCCTTAATCAGATGGCTCTCTTGACCATCAGTCACATAAAGGCCAGCCGAATCATAACCACGGTACTCTAATTTTTCCAACCCTTGAATTAAAATATCTGTTGCTTCTGGATTTCCGACAACACCGACAATTCCACACATAGTCTTACTTTTTGTGTAGCCTAGGCTACTACTCCTTTTTCTATTTCGTTTCAAATTGGTCTAGTCTATTTACTCAGACCAAGGACGATAAATACAGTATATTTAAATGTTTTCACTTTGTCAAGAGAAAAATTGGTCTAGTTCAATTCGTGAAATTAGGCTGAGCAGTAGAGAAAATAGAAGCGACAAGCGCTTGTTGTTTGAAACTTGGAGACTTTTTCACTCCTTTTTAACTAATACTCAATGAAAATCGAAATTAGCCGAGGAAATGAACCGAAGACAGTACTGGAGTACGGCAAGGTGAGTTAACGAAGGTAAATTTTGATTTTCGAAGAGTATAAGGAAGCTAGTTATCACTTAGCGCAAACTGGGTCATTTCCTCTAAGCTCTGTTTCGCAATCGCTAAGAGGCATAAAAAAAGTAGCCCAGAGGCTACTCAATTCTTACAAAACCAAATTTATTTAGGGGCCAGAGTCTGAAGGAGATGACTCCCTTTACTTGTTTTTTCGAAATGAAGCCAAACTTGCGACTATCATTTTTATCCTGGCGATTGTCATTTAAAACGAGATAGGAGTCCTTGGGAACCTTGGTGACCTTATCACTCTTACCAATGATCTCTGTTGTAAAATCTTCTGTAAAATATTGACCAGGTTGAGACTTCTTCATAAAGTGATTATATTCTTTTTTCAAATAGGGCTCATGCTTGACCTTATTATTAATGTAGAGCACATCATCTACAGAAGTCACCTTCTGACCAGGTTGGGCTACGACCCGACCGACATATTCCTTATTGTCAACCTTATAAACCACAAAGTCATTGTCAACAGGCTCCCTCTTGGTTGCGACTGTCACAAAGTCTCCCTTAGCCAAAAAGGAATTAGCTGAATCCGCCTTGATTTCGACCGTTGAGAATAAGAAAATTCGCAAAAGTATTATTGCCAATACAATGACTAAAAGAATAATGATATTTCTGATAAGATCTCGCTTAACCATAGAAACTCCTTCCAATACCCAGTATTATAACATTTCTTAGGCAAATAGAAAAGGTCGGCGACTTAACAAATCCCTTTCAGAAGGCGACAGAATGATAACGAGACTAAGAAAATTCAAGGCAGTTTGAAACCTAGTGAGAGTATTTTTTTCGAGTACAAGGATAGAACATCACTTCCAGTGAGTAGGAGATAGCTTTCCATGTTACTGGCAAATTCCGGGCATAAGAAAAGCCACCATCTGAGGTAGCTTTCTTGTGCTTATAACAAAGCTTATTTAACAGTACGTACACGCATGGTGTTGGTACCGCCTGAACCAACTGGAACACCAGCAACGATAACAATGTCGTCACCTGCTTCAACAAGGCCAGATTTAACAGCTTCACGTTCTGCCAATTCAAACATATCATCAGTAGACGCAGGCTTATCCGTTACAACTGGAATAACACCCCAGTTGAGCATAAGCGATTTTTGTGTAATTTCATTAAAAGTAACAGCCAAGATATCAGCTTCTGGACGATACTTAGAAATCAAACGAGCTGTATTTCCAGATTCCGTAATGGTAACAACCAGCTTGATGTTCATTGAGTTAGTCGCATCCTTAACAGCTGAAGCTACAACATCAGTCTTAGTTGAGCGTTCAAACTTAGAAGAGTCCAAACGACCATATTCACTAAGAAGGGTTTGCGCATTCTTGTCAATAGTTGCCATGGTGCGAACAGATTCACGTGGGTATTTACCATTAGCAGATTCACCTGACAACATAGTTGCATCAGTACCGTCAATAACAGCGTTGAAGACGTCAGATACTTCTGAACGAGTTGCACGTGGTTTGTCCGTCATGGTTTCCAGCATGTTTGTTGCTGTAACAACGATTTTACCAGCAGCATTGACCTTGGTGATGATCATCTTTTGGTAAACTGGAACCATTTCAAATGGAACTTCAATACCCATATCACCACGAGCAATCATGATACCGTCAGCTGCTTCAATGATTTCATCGATATTTTCAATACCTTGTTGGTTTTCAATCTTAGCCAAAAGCTTAACATGGCCATTACCTGTTTCTTCACAGATAGCACGAACTTCATTAACATCTTTAGCTGTACGAACAAATGAGATAGCGATGAAGTTAAGACCTTGTTCCAGACCAAAGCGAATATCAGAATTATCGCGTTCTGCCAAGGCAGGGAAAGGAATCTTGGTGTTTGGAATGTTAACACCTTTTTGCTTAGCAATGATGCCGTCGTTTTCAACTTCTACTTCAAATTCACGACTTGAAGCATCTTTTCCTACGACACGCAAACCAAGTTTACCATCATCGACAAGGATTTGCTTACCAACTTCAACATCATCAAAAATGTCAAGACCACCAGCAACGTTCAAAGCAATAACTTCTTTTGTAGATTGGATACCTTGCTTGGTTGCGACACGAAGTTTGTCACCAGTCTTGTAAGAGTATTCTTTAGCGTCATCTGCAAACAATTCTGTACGGATTTCAGGTCCTTTAGTGTCAAGCAGGAAACCAACCTTTTGGCTAGCAATTTCTTCTGCCTTACGGACAACTTCCATACGTTCACCTTGCTCGGCATGGTCACCGTGAGAAAAATTGAAACGGAAAACATTAGCTCCTTCAGTGATTAGGTTAGCAATGTTTTGTGCTGATGCTTCATGGTCAAGGCTTTCACCCCAATAACCGTCATCACCAAATTTCTTACCACCACGGATTTCTACCGCAGGACCGAGTGTTGCAACGATTTTTACGCGTTTATTCATGATAAATATGAACTCCCTCTATTTTTTATCCCTTTAGGGATAGGATTAACTAGATTGATAAATGTTTGACCGATTAGTAGGTCGTCAAGTCACGAGCCAAATCAGCAAAGTCTAAGCGTGCCTTGTGCGGATTGTTGACGATAATCTTGCCATCTTCTGCTAGGCTAAATAGGGCACCCTCTTCCGCCGTTCCGAGAATTGGACTTTCAACCAATTCTTCATTGTGGATACCAACAGCTAAACCACCACGACCGGCTTTTAACAATTCAACTGCATGGGCACCCATCCAAGACGCAATAACACGGTCGCGAGCTGTTGGAGCGCCACCACGAACAATGTGGCCGAGGTTAGTAGCACGAAGGTCACTAGTATCTCCTGCTTCCTTCATCTTGGCCGCAAATTCTTGAGCCCCCATGACACCTTCAGCTAAAACGATGATATGGCGTTTCTTACCATTTTCATAGCCTGTTTTAACTTTAGCAACAACGTCATTGATATCGAATTCTTCCTCTGGAACAATAATCTGATCCGCACCAGCTGCGATACCTGACCAGAGAGCGATGTCACCAGCATTACGGCCCATCACTTCGACAACAAAGGTCCGACCATGACTGTAGGCAGTATCCCGAAGTCTATCCAAGGCTTCAGTCGCTGTCGCTACTGCTGTGTCGAATCCAATCGTGTAATCTGTACCCACGATATCGTTGTCGATAGTACCTGGAAGACCAACAGCTGGGAAACCATGTTCTGTCAAGCGCATGGCACCATGGTAAGAACCGTCACCGCCGATAACAACAACTCCTTCAATACCATACTTTTTAAGTTGCTCGATTCCCTTTAATTGGCCTTCAAGAGTGGCAAATTCTGGATAGCGAGCGGACTGAAGGAAGGTACCTCCACGGTTGATTACATTGGAGACAGCTTGACTATCAAATTGGAAAATGTCTCCTTCAACCATACCAGCATAACCACGGTTGATTCCGAAGACTTCCATGCCTTCGGCAATTGCTTTACGAACGACCGCACGAATGGCAGCGTTCATACCAGGGGCGTCACCACCACTGGTTAAAACAGCAATACGTTTCATTATACCTGTTACTCCTTTATTATTTTTAACCCTTTAATTATAGCACATTCGTTTTTAAAATGCTCTTTTTTCGGAATTTTTTTAGTGATAAATCGTTTTCACAGCAAAGCCTTTCAGCTCTTCTTGGAGACGGTCAGATTTGGCTACAAATAATTGCTTACTTTGCAAGGTTTGGTTTTTATCCTGGTAGTGGAGGAGAACAGGAATCTGCCCAGGGAAGGCCTTGAGAATCTTAGCAACCTCCCTATCATGGGTGTGGTCGGCCAACTGTATCCAGAATTTCTCCTTTGCCAAGGGCTCAATAGCCTGAAGAATGAGTTGCAGGTGGCCATCTCTTTCTTGCACCTTTCCAGTCATATAATAGATTTGTCCTTCTTTGAGCCAGTCTCGCCACTTTTGATAGCTTTCTGGAAAGACGGTCACATCTAATTTTTGCTTGGTGTCAGTCAGGCTAACAAAAGCCATTTGTTGCCCCTTAGATTTGGTTCGAATCACACGAACGGCTTCAATTTGCCCCAGTACTCGTACCTGCTCGTTTGTAACCAACTCATCGAAAGGAATAAAGGTTCCTTCTCGCTCCTTGGCCAGGCCAACCAGAGGATGGGGACTAATACCAACACCCAACCACTGCATCTCCAAATCGTACTTCTGACTTGGGGAATAGTCTTCTACCTCAAGCCAATTATAGGAAGAGTCTGCAAAGAGGCTGCCCAATTCATTGACAAAGGTAAAGAGAGACTCCAAATTCTCTTCCACCTTACGACGATTGGGCTCAAACTGGTCAAAGAGGCCAATCTGAATTAAGGGCCTGATGTAGTCCGACTTTTGATAATTCTCAGGCAGACGGGTTAGGAAATCCTCAATGGAAGAAAAGGGTCTTGTTTCAATAATCCAATAGGCCAAATCTCTAGGGAGGCCTTTGAGATTTTTCATGCCCATATAAATAATGCCGTCAGAAATCTTATCCGTGTAGGGAACCGTGTTGATACTTAGGCTACCAACCTTGAAATCAGCCTGAAGAGCATCACTGATATAATCAGGACTGGAGTAATTAAGCATTACATCATAGAAGATGGAAGGGTAATGCGCCTTGAAATAGGCTAATTGAACGGCTAGGGCAGAATAGGCAAAGGCATGGCTGCGGTTAAACCCGTAGCCTGCGAACTTAGCCATGCGCTCAAAAAGCTCTTTAGCCGTCGTCAGATTTCGTCCCAAGGCCTTGGCCCCTTGCATAAAGTCGGCTTCCATCTTTTGCATCTCTGCCTGATTTTTCTTGGACATGGCCCGTCGCAGGAGATCGGCCTTGCCCAGTGTGAAACCTGCAAAGACCTGGGCAATCTGCATAACTTGCTCTTGGTAGAGCATGATGCCGTAGGTTCCTTCCAAAATCGGGGCAACTAAGGGGTCAATGAGGTCAATAGCTTCCTGACCATACTTACGTCTGATAAAGTTCTCGGTGTAATCGCTAGCCCCCGGCCGATTTAGACTGGTCGTCGCAACAATTTCTTCAAACTTAGCAGGTTTAATCCGTTTGAGGAGATTAATGGCACCAGCCTGCTCGAATTGGAAGATGCCCTTGGTTCTACCAGCGGCAAAAAGGGCTAAGGTTTCAGGGTCTTCTAGGTCAATAGACCTGATATCTAACTGGATTCCCTTTTCTTCAGCCAATTTTTCAGCCATCCGCTGAACGAAGGTTAGATTTCGCAAACCCAGGAAGTCCATTTTCAAGAGACCATTGGCTTCAACGGCCCCAGCATCATACTGGGTGATCATCATATCCTCTCCAGACTTGAGTGGAATATGATTGGTCAGGTCGTCATCACTCATAACGATTCCAGCCGCATGGATAGAGGTCTGTCGGGGTTGTCCCTCAATCTTTTGGGCAATGGCAAAGGCCTTTCGATATTCCTCCTTACTGTTAATCATCTGGCGAAAGGACAGATTTTTTTCATAGGCGGAAGCCAAATCATCACGAAAGCCAATCTTACGGGTAATATTGGTCAATTCATATTCAGCCGCTCCAAAACGCTTGAAAACATCTCGAATAGCCTGCTTGGCACCAAAGGTCGAGTAGGTGACAATCTGGGCCGAGTGACGACTGCCATAACGATCGCGAACATAGTGGAGAAACTCACTTCGGTAGACATCAGGCAGATCAATATCAATATCGGGCATAGAGTAACGCTCTTCATTGAGAAAACGCTCAAAAAGGAGGTTATTTTTCACAGGATCTATACCTGTAATGTCTAGGGCATAAGCCACTAGGCTACCTGCAGCTGAACCGCGCCCCATTCCCATATAATAATGACGGGAGCGGCCAAAGCGTAAAAGGTCCCAAACAATCAAAAAATAATCATCAAAGCCCATCTGATGGATGGTGGCTAGTTCCTTATCTAGGCGCTCCTGATAAGTGCTAGCTAGCAAGCACTTTTCTTTTAGTCCTGCTTCTGCCAGCTCTCGCAACTCAAGAACGGCCTCCTTATCCCGATTAAAACGAGGCAGTTTTAACTGGTGGTCAAAGTGATAGGATATCGGTGCTAATAGTGCTTCTAAATTTTTCAGCGCTTCCGGGAAACGCTCCTCGAAAGCCTCTTGCATCTCCTGACAGGAGCGAAGGTATTGACCAGCTGGAACTGGCTGGACATCCCTTAAGGGCAAATTATCCCTGATAGCATGCAAAACCTGCAGAGTTTGCCGATCAGCTTCTTCATAGTAGCGGACCGTATGGAGAGGTAAAATCGGCTTCTTATAGGCCCTTTCAGGGCTATCTAGACCGACTCCAATATAATAATCAAAGGGAAGACTGAGCGAATCCAGCCCTTCAAAATAAGGGATAATAAGGGCTACCCCATTCAAATAGTTGGGCAAGTCCGTCAGGTCAAGACCATCACTCATTTTAAGAGTTGAGAGTTTAAGGAGATTCCGATAGCCCTGGGTATCCAGAGCCAGTAGTTTTACCTTAAGAAGACTTTCGTCCGCAAGCCTAAAGTCTAGCTCTAAACCAACTATCGCTTGTAAGCCGGCTTCCTTGGCTTGAACAGCAAAATGATAGGCACCATAAAGGTTGTCTTGGTCCATAATTCCAAGATGGCTATAGCCTAGTTCCTTGGCTCTTTTAACATAAGATTTAAGATTAATCAGACTATCCATGAAACTGTAGACAGTCTTGGTATCTAAGGGTGCAAACATCTCTTGCCCTTTCTTGTTTGTTGTTTTGTTAACTATCATTATACTATGAAAGGACTGATTTTTCCTCCCCAAGCCTAGTTTTCTCGCCTTCTTTGTCTGATTTTGGAGGAAGAGGCTTGAAATTTCAGGACTTTTACTGTATCATTTATCTATAACAATTATTAGTTGGGAGGAGACTTTATGGCTTGGACCTTTGATGAAAAATCACCAATCTATTTGCAAATTGCAAAAAACATTAAAATCAAAATCGTTAGCCAAGAAATGAAACTAGGAGAGCAATTACCAACTGTTCGAGACTATGCTCAAGAAGCTGGTGTTAATCCAAATACCATGCAGAGAGCCTTTAGTGAACTGGAACGCGAAGGTATCGTCTTTTCTCGTCGAACGGCTGGGCGCTTTGTTACTGAGGATGCTGAGCTTATCAAAGACAAGCGCATTGAGTTGGCCGAAGACGAAATTTCTGACTTCGCTTCAAACATGGCCAATATCGGATTTTCTAATCAAGAAATCTTAGAAGAAACCAAGAAATATCTGATGAATCAGTCAGAAAAGTAGCCGAATCAAGAAAGAGAGACAAACATGGAGAAATTACTACAAGTACACCACGTCTCAAAAGCTTATGGCCAACATCAAGCATTGGATGACGTAAGCTTGACTGTTTCTAGTGGTAAAATTATTGGATTACTAGGACCAAACGGGAGCGGAAAAACTACCCTGATTAAGCTCATCAACGGTTTACTCAAGCAGACAAGCGGTGACATCGTTGTTGATGGCTTCCACCCTTCTGCAGACTCCAAAAAGATAATCTCATATCTGCCAGATACTAGCTATCTAAACGAAAACTTTTCGGTCAAACAAGCCTTGAATATGTTCAAAGATTTTTATGAAGATTTTAATTATCAAAAGGCTGAGCATCTACTCGAAGACCTCGGTATTGACTCTAAAGAGAAGATTAAAAATTTATCCAAAGGTAACAAGGAAAAAGTTCAACTTATCCTGGTCATGAGTCGAAAGGCCAAACTTTATATTCTAGACGAGCCTATCGGTGGAGTTGACCCAGCCGCAAGGGATTATATTCTGCGTACCATTATCAACAACTATTCAGAAGATGCTTCGGTTATCATTTCTACCCATCTGATTGCAGATGTTGAGCAAATACTGGATGATGTTATTTTCCTAAAAGACGGTAAGGTTATCCTTGAAGGCAACAGCGATGATATCCGCTTTGAACACGGAAAATCCATTGATTCACTCTTTAGAGAAATATTCCAGAACTAGGAGGTCTCCGTATGTTTAGTAAATTAGTTAAATATGAATTTAAGGCAGTCGGACACTGGTATTTAGCCATGAATGGTTTAATTCTATTGGCCAGCTTAGTTTTGGGTTTCTATGCTTCCTATCTAAGTCGTCACTACGACCTACTTAACAATGGTGGTTTACTGGTCGTAACCTTTGTCTTACTCGTCTTTGCCTTTATCAGCTTAATTATCGGCCAATTAATTGCCACCTTAATTTTAATCATCCGCCGCTTCTATAGTCATCTTTTCGGTCGTGAGGGTTATCTGAGTCTAACACTACCAGTTAAAGAAAGTCAGTTGATTTCTTCAAAACTTTCGGCAGCTTTAGCTTTAACAATCGGTAATTATTTAGTCATTGCCTTAGCTATGGGATTAATCTATCTCTTTATTAATCAGCAAGAAGTTTCTGAATTCTATAGTAAAATTTATGCTTCTTTACCTAAGGCAACAGTCACTGCCATTCATAACAGTGTCCCACTATGGTTATTAGGGTCAATTGTCGGACGGGTCGCAAATATTCTCTTAATTTATGCTGCTATTTCTGTTGGTCAACTTTTCCGTAATCATCGGGTTTTAATGGCTTTCATTAGCTACTTTGTTATTGAGGGGATTTTCACCTTTGTCAATAGTTTCCTTCAAATAGCAACTGGTAATGAAAATATTATTGTGGATTATAACACACGGGTAATAGTCGGAATCCTTGTTGATGCTGTTCTCGCCTTCATCTGGTATCAGGTCACCCACTATATCATAAAATACAAAGTCGATATTCAATAACTGATTATAGAGGTTGGGACAAAACTATCCCTAAGCCAACGAAAAAGCAACGGTTTTGATGCCGTTGCTTTTTGCTTTACATAGGTAGTCTTGATAAAATATCGTTGACAAAAAAAATAATAGAAAGGCTACCTCATGTACATTCACTATAACACAAATCAAACGAC
>SKER01000113.1_pt1 | contig 112673 bp, 114 predicted proteins | sample 4826961 | NCBI WGS metagenome assembly SKER01 (sample SAMN11008804, study PRJNA524170) | human gut metagenome | biome: Human fecal sample; material: Feces; isolation source: fecal sample from pouch patient p47 | host: Homo sapiens | place: Israel: Tel-Aviv | collected 2016-11-16
AAAGCCATGGTAAAGTAGACAAAGGCATGTTTAATTAGCTTACTAGCGTGCTGACTGCGTCGAAAGTTATTGATGGTATGGTAGCTATAAGTATAATCATGGGCTAACCAACGCATTGGCAGGTTCTTATCCAACATCATTTCAATCTTTCTTCCAGAATAAGTTTGACGTGAGTAGGCAAACAAGAGAATCTTAAGCATAATTGCTGGATGCGATGAAGGGCGGCCGGTAGCCGCTCCTGAATCTTCTAATAGCACATTTTGTGGAATCGAGTCGACAAAATCACTAATTAGCCGCGCAATATGATTTTGTGGTAAATCATAGTTATAGTTTAGTACGAATTCGGTTTGTCCTATGGTATAATTTTGATACATGGAAATCGCTCCCTTTGGTTGTTTTTAGGGGTAATTACATCATATCAGGAACGATTTCCTGTGTACATAAAAACCGGATGATGAATTGTTCAAAAAATTCATCATCCGGTTTTTATTTTGGACTAGGAGTTTTTTCCCAGCCTCTTTTATTATTTTTTACTTTTTATTAATGCATCAATCGTCCACATCCAGATTGCATGTCCTAAAAATTCAGAAACATGTTCTTCAAGTGGTTGATCTTTTGCAGCAGGCACTGTTCCCATTAATGGCATTAACTTGAGGTGGAAGAAATCCCAAACAGCAATCCCGAATGGTATTCCATCGCCTTTTTTGATCCACGGCGCTAACTGTCCACCGATACTATAGAGAACTCCAAAACCAGCTGAGAAACTAAAGTGAACAACATAGCTTACCCATGGCAACTGTTGGCCGGAATAGGTATAAGTAGCATGTGTAATCTGTGTTGGAACGCCAAATTGCTCAAGCATTTTTTGTGGTGGGTTTGTTTGATCTCGCTCTGGTGTCCGTGGTGGGAGAATATTTTCCCAACCAAGTTTAACAAGGCCGGCAACAAGACCAGCCGTTATACCAACTGTAATTGATTTGCCCCAATTAATTTTATTCACTTCAATCACCATCCAAACCTTTAGTTATTAAATCAATTGTATCAATCTTAATAGGAATTTCAATTATTTAGGTTAGCGTAAGTGTCGTTGACGAGCATATGATAGTAAGTCTGTTCCTAAAACATATTCAACACGTGAAAGCTCGGTAAATGATGAGCAACCAAGGAGCGCGAGCAAGCGTTTGACAATCACTTGCCATTCACCGAGCGTTTGGTCTAATGCTTCATAGCCTTCATTTTGAAGAATATTGAGGAAGTAACCGGCAACACCAACTGCCCGGGCGCCTAATACACCAGCCTTGATAACATCGAGGGGAGAAGTAATTCCGCCAGAGGCAATAATTTCAGTTTTACCGCGCCGAATTGAATGAGCTTCCAATAGTGATTCGGGAGTTGTTTGTCCCCAGTCCAATAAACTCTCAAAATTAATATCATGGTTACGCCGATTCTCAATCGCTGCAAAGTTTGTCCCACCACGTCCACTAACATTGATGAGGTGAACGTCATGGGTTTGCAGTTTGGCAATCGTCGTTTTGCTCATTCCAAAGCCAACCTCTTTTACAATAACTGGGACTTCTAGTTCACTGACAAGGTATTGGATGTTATCCAACCAATTAAAATCGCGATCACCTTCAGGCATAATTAATTCTTGGGCCGCATTGATATGCAGTTCAAGGGCATTTGCCTTCAAAAGGGAAATAGCATTTATCGCTTGGTCAAGACTGGCATTTGCACTTAAATTTGCAAAAATAATGCCGTTTGGATTTTCTTCGCGAATTATTTCAAAAGACGAAAAGGATTGGGGGTCTTTTGAAATAATACTGAGAGATCCAGTTGCCATTGCTAAATGGTGTTTATGAGCTAATTGAGCAAGTTGTTGGTTGACTTTAAGGGCTTGATCACTTCCGCCAGTCATTGCCTCAATATAAAAAGGACATTCAATTTCTAAATTATCAGCTAACTGGACATGCAAATCAACATCATCTGTTGTCATTTCAGGTAAGCTATCATGAATTAGACGCACTTGATCAAAATAATGATGTTGATGAACCTGGTCATAATATTTGGCAGCTAATGAAAGGTGTTCGTTTTTTCGTTGGGCATGACGTGATTCCATCATGGAGCCTCCTTTGATCTACTTGTGAATGTAAGAAAGATGGTGCTTAACAGATTTCTTGAAGCTTTTTGCGTTATCGATAAAGTGTACGGATAAAGGAAGTTGTTCGATGCGGTTTTTGGCCCAGCTCTTTAGAACGTTCCCAAAGTTAGAGTTGCTATCAATAGCGACGATCCCACAATCACCGCCACCAGCACCAGATGTCTTAGCAGCCCCACCAAAAGATTCAGCGATTTGGCAAAGCTTAGATAATGATTCGGTTTCGATGTTTACCCCCGAATTAGTGCCGAGTTGTTTTAAGAGGTCACGGTTATAACGAATTTCATTTTTAATCGCTTCAAGATCTTGACGGTGAAAACCATCAACCATTCGTTGGATACATGATTTACTTTTTTCAAGAAAATGATGATATTCAGTTTGACGACGAGCTTTAAAAAGAGAAATTTTATCAACAAGTTGGGAAGTTGAGGCTGGTTTACCAGTCCAGCCAATTAAAAGTTCTAAGTTTTTGGGAGCAGTTAGAGACTCAATATTCAGATCAGGCCAAGGTAAATCAATGATCGTCTTTAGGTCAAGATACTTACGTTGTTGGGCAAGCCACTGCCGATCGAATGAATGATAGGAAATCCAACCACCATATACGGAAGCGGCAACATCACCCAACGAACCATTTCCTTGAACTTCAAAATGGGCAATTGCAGCTAATTTAAAGATTTGGTCCTTGTTAACGGGCAAATTATAGAACCGACAAAGAGCCTTAACAGTTGCTACAGTAACAGCGGCAGAGGAACCAAGACCATATTTTCGACCATTAGCACTGTCTAATTGACTGTCAATATGGATATTAAATATTCGTAAGTCGCGACTAAAAGTACGAGCATATTCTTCTGTAACTCTAATAGCAGAAAGAATGTAAGAAAAAGGATTGTCACGTTTGTCAACTACCATTTGGTCTCCTAAACGTCGCCAGGATAATTGATCGTTATTATATTGGCGACTAATAATTTGACCAACTTCTTGAGTGCTTTCCTCGATTGTACAGGTAACAAATTGATCTAACGCAACTAAAACTGCAGGATAACCATTTTCAACAACAGCATATTCGCCGGCAATATACAATTTACCGGGAGCTTTTTCAGTAATCAAAATTTAAAGTCCCCTTATCATTAAATTTTATTCATTCCAAATCTTTATTCCAGGTCCCGGTTGTGAAACCACCAACCGTTCTGGGCCAACAATATTACTTAATTTTTCAACAATTTTGCTCCGGTTTTCTCGGTCGTAAATCACTTTGACGTTCGGACCGGCATCCATTGTATAATAGCAGTTTATTCCCTGATTGCGCAAGTCTTCCACTGCTTTAATGATGGTTAACGTTTCACCATTAAAGTAGGTAAAACCAGGGTCAGCTGAAAAAGTAAGTGCGTGCATCCGAAGAGCATTTTCTTCAGCAATATGGCCGATTTGGTCAATATCTTTTGCTTTGATAGCTTTCTTTATGGCAACCATATCATTCGCTACTACTTGGCGCCAAGCATCATAGTAGGGTGAAGTTTCAACACTGGATTGCATTCCAGATCGACTGGAAACTTTTTTCCTTTTTGTATCAACTAAAACTGCTAACATTTCGATTGGAAAGTCAACATTTTCTAAAACTGGTTGTGCAAACGAGGATGCATCATCAGTTCCTTTTTGCCATTCAACCAATCCGCCATAAATAGATCTAGTTGCCGAACCGGATCCACGTCGGGCAAGTCGTGATAGATCACGGCTTGAGAGATTTAATCCTGCCGCAGTACTGGCAGCGCCTGCTAAGGCAGCAAATGCGGAAGCTGAGGAAGCAAGGCCGGCTGCAGTTGGAACATGATTAATTGACTCTACGCGTGCAAAAGCTTTTATTCCACTTAGTTGCCGAACAATATCTAGAACATGAACTACTTTTTTGGCCTCTTTCTTACTAAGTGTTTGTTGATCGATGGCAACTAAGTCTGAAGTAAGGTGATTATCAAAATTTACGGTAGTAGTGGTGTAAAACTCATTAAGCGTAAGGGAGAGACTGTCAGTTTGTGGAATGATTAATTCTTGATCCTTCTTTCCCCAATATTTAACAAGCGCAATATTAGTATGTGCTTTTGCAGTTGCCATTAGTTATTACCTCGCTTATCAAGTGGTTGAAGCCAAATATCATGTGCCCCGTTCTCTTTTAGGATACTTGCAAGGCGGCGAGCTCCCATAGCTGTTTGCATTAAGGCGATCATACAACCGCCACGACCACCACCAGTTAATTTTGCACCAAGAGCTCCATTATCACGTGCAACATGAATAAGGTGATCTAATGATGGGTCTGACACGTTGAGAGCAGCTAAATCAGTTTGCGCAAAGTTAAGAGCATCGCCTAATTTTACAATGTCATTTTGTGTAAGATAGTCTTTTGTTTGGTTTACTAATTCACCGAGATGCTTAATATGTCCTTCAGCTTTTTCATTGTTATTTTTCAGTTCATCTTTAACTGCCAAAATAGCTTCCTTAGTAGCACCTTTTTTTCCAGTATCAGCAATTACTAAAGAGGCATCAAGGTTCATTTCAATTGGTACCCCAATCCGCCCCTTAACATAAAAAAGCGGTTTATCTGAACTGACAGTAGCAGCGTCTAAACCGGATGGACTACGATGTGTAATTTGTTCTTCGACATCTGCAAGCTGAAGCAATAATGTTCGATCGAGTGGTTCATCATAATAATCAAAGAATGCTCGAATAATTGCAATCGCACTGGCGGCAGACGACCCCATTCCTCGTTCAGCAGGTAATTGACTTTCAATTTTTAAGTCCCAACCAGTTTCGTGGTCATTAAACCTTGCAGATAAAGTGTCAATTAATTTTTTAATTCCGATCATGGAGGAAGGTAAATTTCCTAGACTACCATGATAATAACGGCTTTTAATAATTCGCTGGTTATCTTGGCGACTGCTGAGCGTAACTGATAATTGAACGCTTGGCAATGGTAAGGCTATTGCCGGTTGACCGTATACTACGCTATGTTCTCCCATTAAAATGATTTTCGCATGGCTAGTACCAATCCCTTGTTGTTTCACCATCGTAACCTACTTTCTATATAAAAATTCAAACTTAATCATAGCATAAAACAGTGATTCTAGCTAAAAGCGATTGTGGATGTTACCAAATCTAAACATTTTAGCACAAAGAAAAGCCGATTCGTGTAAAAATGAGAAATTTATAGTAGAATGGTGTATCATTTAGTTTAGAATATTTAGTAACTTAATATAATAACTTCGGAGAAATATGGTGATAGTGTGACACAGCGTAGTAGTCAGCGCACAAAAAAGCGTGACAAGAAAGCGCCAATCTACTCAGTTGTTGATTTAGAAACAACCGGAACGAATGTTAATCATGGTGATCGAATCATTCAAATCGGTTGTGTTCTCGTTCAAGATGGCGAAATCATGAATCACTTTGAAACAAAAATAAATCCACGAGAGAAAATTCCTCGTTCAATTGTTCAATTAACAGGAATTGAAGATAAAGACGTACGAAAAGCACCTTTGTTTGAGGACATTGCTGGAACTATTTATAGTTTGTTGGCGGAAACGACCTTTGTGGCTCACAATGTTAATTTTGACTTTCCTTTCCTAAATGCAGAATTAGAGCGAGCTGGATATCCCTCATTATCAATTCCTGCAATCGATACTGTAACCCTTAGTCAGATTCTTCTTCCTACTGCAAAGAGTTTCCGTTTACGAGACTTAACTAGTTCGTTGCATATTGAGCATGATCACCCTCATAGTGCAGTATCAGACGCTGAGGCAACTGCAGACTTACTTAATGACTTGTTAAAACGAGTTCAAGAATTACCAACGCTTACGCTTGAAAAGATTACTCAGTTGAAGCTCAACCTACCTCAGCAAACAGCCGGGGTTTTTGATGCTGAATTGCAGCGTCGACGTAAATCGCCCCAGCCATTAAGCGAAGAGTTGTATGTCTCTCACGGAATTGTTCTTCATAAATCGCGGCCGATTACTGCTAATGGTCAGCGAGAAAAGCATAAATATCCTTCCACTAAAAAGGCAAAGGAAAAGCTATACGGAGATACGTTGAGATTGCGGCCTGTTCAAGCCAAAATGATGAACAGCATTTACAATAATTATACTCATGCTGAACCCCAAAATATGATTGTCGAGGCTGGAACTGGAGTAGGGAAGACATTGGGCTATCTTTTTCCGCTAAGTTATGTTGCATATCTTGATAAGAAGATTGTCGTCAGCACAGCAACTAATATCCTCCAGCAACAAATTATTGATACATCAATCGCACAGTTAAATAAGGTGTTGCCTTTTAAAATGAATAGTGTGATTATCAAAGGAAACGCTCATTATATTGATATTGCACGTTTTGTTCATTCCTTAAGTGTGATTGAAGATTCGAAGCTTGTTCAGTTGTTAAAAGCTAAAATTTTAGTATGGCTGCTTTCAACGCAAAGTGGGGACCTTGATGAACTTAATTTAAATTCTCAGCAGTCGCCATACTTTACTGAAATTCGTCATCAGGGTATTCGGAGCTTGAATCCAGCAAATGCCTTTTACCATGATGATTTTCTCGTTCGGCGGGAAAAGCGGCTTCATCAAGCTGATATTATTATTACGAATCATGCGTACTTGGTTGCTCATGCCCAGGAATTAGGGGATGGAACTCGTCGCCCATACTTAGTAATCGATGAAGCTCAGCACTTAAGCGAAAGTATCTTAAAACGGTCACGGCGAACATTTAATTTTCAAAAATTGCGCACAGCAGTTCATATAATGTCTGGGTTAGTTAATAATGGCAATGACCGGAACTTAACTGATATTTTCGCTGAACAGGCACTAGGCAGTTATAATGTTGAATTGCTTCGTGGTGATCTCAATGCAGTAGAAGAAGCGGTTGACCTTTTCCAGCAAGCCCTTTACCGTCAATATATGGCAAGCGCTACTGGTAATCCTGATAATGAATTAATTGAACAACCACTACAAAATGATCAAGTGATGGCTCTTTTAGATATTAGTGGGCCCGTGATGATGAAGCTAGAGCAGGCATTAAGCAGTGTGCAGCTTCATTTTTCTGCCCTCAGTCATTTATTTAGCAGTCAGCCAGACCGGTGGTTATTAAGTGATCGTTACCTCATGAGCCAATTTCAAAGTCAGCTTGCAAAATTAATTGAAGCCGATCAGACACTAAATGAATTTAACGAAACACTTCAACAACAAGGAGAGGCTGCTGCTTTTTGGATTACTATTCGCCAATCAAGTGAACAAAGTGCCTTACAGCTTAGTGGGGGGCTATTGGAAGCAACCCATTACCTCACAAAGAATGTTTATCCATATTTTGCTCAACCATTATTTGTGGGGGCGACATTGTTTACATCGCCACGATCGCCGTATCTTTACCACCAGTTAGATTTAGAGCGCAATAATACTTTAACGCGTCGATTCGCATCTCCATACAATTACAAACAGAATGCTAAATTATTGATTGCAGAAGATGCACCAGTACCGAGCGCTCAAAATAACAGTGATTACATTAAATATCTCAGTGACACGATTTACCAATTAACGAAGAATGCTGATTATCAGACAATGATTTTATTCAACTCACTGGTGATGATTGAGCAGGTATATAGCCAACTTCGTGAAACGGATCTATTTGATCAGCGGGATATTTTAGCCCAAGGAATTACGGGTAATCGTGATAAAATCTTAAAACAGTTTAGTGGTGGAAAAAATTCGATCCTTCTTGGTGCTTCTAGTTTTTGGGAAGGGATAGATTTACCAGAGTCCGCTCTTGAACTCTTAATTATTACGCGCTTACCGTTCGATTCGCCTGATGAAATAATGAATCGTGCTCATAATAAGTTACTTCAGCAGCAGGGGAAAAATCCGTTCTATCATTCAGAATTGCCAAAAGCAACGATGCGGTTACGTCAGGGGATTGGACGATTATTACGGACAGAAGATGATCATGGGGTTGCAGTAGTTCTTGATCCACGACTACAGACAAGACGGTATGGGAAGACTATTTTGAGTAGTCTGCCCACTGATTTACCGGTTAATAGCAAAAAAACTGCTGACTTGATTTCAATTACTCAGAAGTTTTTACGAAATGGTAAAGAGGACAAAGTTAATTAAACTTTATCAACTTTTAATTACCGATTTCTGGTATAATCGAAAACGATTGTCATATAAGAATCTAAAAAACTAAAGAGATAAGAGGGAAAAGATATGCAAAGTCGACGTGAAGTTCAGCGTGAACAAAGTCGCGGTTCCTCAATGCGGACAATTCGTAACCTTTTGATTGCGATTTTACTAATCTTGTTAATAGTGTGGAGTGTTTTTGCAGTTAGCAATCAGCCGCGAAATTCAGCGCGACGACAGACAATTTCACTTGCTGAAAAATATGCTCATCTTCAATCTCCTGACCAATTTTATATTTATAATCGAGAGAATACTTACTATACGATTAGTGGCAAGAATCAGCAAAACCAACCGATCTTGGTTATGGTTCCCCAACACGGTGGCAAGATCAGAGTTCTAAAACAATCAAGTGGGATTACTGCTGCGAGAGCACGAGCGATGACAAAATCAAATCGTGATCTGCGAGAAATTTTAAAAGTTGCTCCCGGGATATTTAATGACAAGATTGTCTGGGAAGTAACATATCGTAATCAAAAAGGGAACCTCTGCTACGATCTGATTAATTTTAAGACTGGACAATACGTTCAAAATATTAATAACCTTTAATAAAAGCTGAAACTAATAGAGGCTGGGATTACTCAGTCTCTTTACTTTTGCAAAAATATTTTACTAAGAGAGGAGCTGATTAAATGCCAGATGCAAGCCTTTTACAACATTATTTGCAGGCAGGAGAAACAAATATAAGCAACTTATTGCTACATCATTATAAAGAGTTGGGGATGACAACTTCTCAATTTGTCTTATATCTTCAGTTCAAATCCTATCAGGACCGAGGAATAATGAATCCGGATGTTCGTACAATTGCAAAGAACTTAGGAACAAAAGAGCGGCAGGTGTTTGAACAGCTTCACCAAATGATGACAAACCATCTTGTTGAGCAGAAGATGCGAAAAATGGAAGATGGTAAAGAAGATGCAATATATGATTTTTCGCTCCTTATCAATAAATTAGCATTGCTCAATGAGAATGACCAAGAGGAAACAATTAAGGTTGAAAATACTAATAGTCGGGTTGAGACATTTAATCAGCTAGAGGCCGAATTTGGCCGGCCACTCTCATCAATGGAATTGCAAATTGTTAATGATTGGTTGGATAAAGATAATTATTCGGCAATAATGATTAAACTTGCTTTACGGCAGGCAGTAATGAATAGTGCGCTAAATCTCCAATATATGGACCGGATTCTACAAAGCTGGGATCGTCAGGGCTTACGGACAGAAAGAGATATCAATGAGCACGAAAAGAGGTTTGAACAGCGAAAAGAGGCTGGACAAAAGCCAGAAAAGAAGACATTAAAAAAGCCTAAAATACCGATTTATAAATTAGGCGAATAAAATTAAATAAAGGGTGGTTGACATGGAAAAATCTTCTTCTCAAGTAATGAAAGGAATTATATGGGCAGCGGTTGCCTCCGCTATGTGGGGAATATCCGGAACCGTTTTGCAACTCATCTCACAAAATTTAGCAATTCCTGCTACGTGGATGCTCTCAATGCGGACTTTTTCAGCAGGAGTAATTTTATTAGTAATTAGTGTATTTTTATATGGAAAAAAGATTTTTAACGTATTTAAGACACGAGCAACTGCTATTTCAGTTATTAGTTATGCTATTTTAGGATTGATGGCAAACCTGCTTACGTTCTATTATGCTATTCAAACAGGAAATGCCTCAGCAGCAACAATTCTTCAATATCTTTCCCCGCTTTTTATTGTGTTAGGTGGAATTATTTTTATGCATCGTCGTCCGTTCAGGAGTGATATTATTGCGTTTGTTGTTGCTTTGATTGGGGTAGCATTATGTATTACGCGTGGTAACCTTACCCAATTAGCTTTACCGTTTGTATCTCTTCTCTGGGGCTTAGGTTCTGGAATTACAGCTGCATTCTATGTTGTCCTTCCACAACGTGCTGCTGATGAAAATCCGCCAATTGTTGTCCTCGGGTGGGGGACGATGATTGCCGGAGTCCTATTTAACCTCTACCGGCCATTTTGGGTCAATCCACCACATATTACTACCACGTTAGTAGCATCGGTTGCGACGGTGGTGTTATTCGGAACGATTTTACCGTTTGGAATTTTGCTTCATGCAACTAGATATGCCCCATCTGATGTAGTTAGTATCATGGATGCCGTTCAACCAATTACAACTTCGATTTTAAGTGTGATCTTCTTTAAATTGAACTTGAATTGGGCAGAAATTTTAGGAATTATTTTAGTAATTATTGCCGTCTATATTCTACAAAATGGTCGGCGAAAACGTACAATTCATTATTAAAAAAAGTTGATAATAAAAAGGATTGCGGAGAAAATTCCACAATCCTTTTTATTATCTTCAATTTTTAAAAGATCTTATTAGGGATTAGTCGTGCTTGGTTGTGTAGCAGAGGCAGGGCTAGAACTTGAGCTTTGTGCGGGTGCAGATGAACTTGAACTAGCCGGAGCACTGCTTGATGAAGACTCAGCTGGAGCATTGTTGCGTTCTTCTGTGCGACTTTCGCTGCTACTACTTGAAGCAGAGCTAGAAGAAGATGAAGACGATGATGAATCGCTTGAGCTAGAAGTAGAACTACTATCACGATCATCTGATGTATCTTCAGTGTAATCAAATGCCCATTTTGAATCACGAATTACAAGCTGACGTTTACCTTTAACTCGAACAGCCTCAACAGTGTCTGGCATCGTCCAATCAGATGCGTGATTTTGGCTGTCAAGATATTGCATTAAGTCCTTGTAAAGCAATTGCGCTGACTTTACATACTGTTCTGAAATGCTGCCACCAGGTTCGAGTGGATGGTCATAACCAGTCCAAACTGCAATTGAGTAATTCTTAGTATAACCAGCCATCCAGGAATCCATTACGCCAGACTGGCTAGAATTTCCAGGGTAGTTTGTCGTCCCTGTCTTACCAGCTTGGTTAACACCGTCGAGTCGAGCGTCAGTTGCGCTTCCTTGTGAATCCGTGAAAACTCCTTTAAGCATATCAGTAATCATGTAGGCAGTAGCCTTATTCATTGCGCGTTTACCTTTAGGATTGAATTGCTTTACTGAACCATCTTGAGTAGTAATCGAGCTAATGTAGTAAGGTTTGTAGTAAGTACCACCATTAGCAAAGGCCGCATATGCAGCAGAAACTTGGAGTGGGGAGATATACAGCGCAATCCCGTTTTGTAAAGTATATGGTTGTTTTTGTGAAATTCCTAATCCATCAAGGAAAGAAGTAGCACGCTTAATTCCAACAGCTTGCAATGCGCGAATAGCAGGAACATTCCGTGATTGAACTAAGGCTTCACGCATTGTCATATTACCCTTGTACTTTTTGTCAAAGTCATGAAGGACAGTGTTGGTACCAGGAAAGACAAACCGCGTATCAGCAATTGATTTAAAAGTTGGCCATTGCAAGTATTCGATAGCCGGACCATAATCCATTAATGGCTTTGCGGTTGACCCAGAACTACGATTGCTTTGCACAGCTCGGTTAAGTCCATACACAACATTTCCTGTGTGACGGCCACCGAGCATGGCAATAATTTGCCCGTTGTGGGGGTCGGTAACAGCCACTCCAGCTTGCATTTTATCGTTTTGGAACTGAACATTTTTATTTGCAGCATCATAAAGGTGTTGTTGCGCATCGAGGTCAAGATTGGTGTGAACCTTTAACCCATCACTATAAGGGTCGTATCCTTGTGCCTGTAAATCAGCAAGAACCTGCTTTACATAAGGATCCACAACCTTAGAATCTACAGCAGTTCCGCTTCCCGAAATATTACCGTGATCAGGGTCTAAACCAGCAGTAACGCTTTCGCTTGCAGCTTGGTTAGCCTGGGATTGGGTAATATAATTGCTGCGAACCATCGCATTCAATACTTCATTGCGCCGTTGCGTTGCATACTTTGTGTTACTTACAAGTGGATTATAGTAAGTGGGAGATTGTGGCATCCCAGCAAGCAGGGCTAATTGGGAAAGATCAAGATCGTTTAAATCTTTACCGTAGTAGTACTGGGCTGCTGTTTGCATTCCATAAATTCCATTTCCCATGTAAACCTTGTTAATGTAGAAATCAAGGATTTGACTCTTGCTAAAATGCTGCTCAACATTAATAGCAAGCCATGCTTCTTGGGCTTTACGTTTTAATGTTCGATCAGAGGCAGCCGTTGAGAAGACGGATAATTTAACTAACTGTTGAGTCAGCGTACTTCCCCCCTGCATCCCGGCTGAACGACCAAAAACATTAGAAGTGGCTGCTCCAAGAATTCGAATTGTATCAACACCATGGTGCTTGTAGAAGCGGCGATCCTCAATTGAAACAACAGCATTTTTTAACTGCTTTGGAATTTGATTATCCTTGGCATATTCTCGCTTTTGTGCTCCTAAACGAGAAATCACTCGATTTTGATCATCGTAAATAGTCGTAATACTCTGACTTGTTAAGTCGCTTCTACTAATTTTAGGAGCACTTGAGGCATAGTAGAAAAATAAAGCTGCAGATGCCACCATTAGTAGAACGACGATTCCTGCTACCCATAGCAAGATTTTCTTTATTAAGCCGCCAACATTGCGCTGTTGATTGTCATTATTATTATGACGCTCACTACGCGTTGACTGATTATCATTTGACATAGTAAACTCCTTTACGCTTTTGCAGCAATTATTTTATCAACAGCGTTTAAATATGGTAAACGCGGATTGAGTTGATAATGAATTTGATAGCCTTCTTTAGCGATATCAGTTCTCAAAATTGATTTACGGCCGCCATTTTGCTGTTGGTCCCAATATTTAAACAGGTTGGAAGCGGGAAGCAGGTATAGCAGGTCAAGCTCCGTAAATTTAATGAAAGCAAAACAAATTCCTCCCTGTGCTACACATTCACGCATATGTTGAATTTGGTGGGGATGAAAGTTCTTTAATGGAAAAGAATTTTTATTACGTGTTTCTTTAGCATCAAAATCAATGTAGTATCCACGGTACACTCCATTGTAATCAGTAGTTGATGGTCGCCGAAAATATGCTTCTTTAATAACAGCCGCACTCCGCTTGGGGTAATCAACTTTTACAAGCTGAATAGGGGTAGGCTTTTTATGAATAACAGCAATATGGCGAGCCAAATAGTAATGATTACTATGATTGATCTCATCCTCTAATGACATCCCACGTTTGGCATAAATAGATTGATGTGGTGTCGGTAATTCATTATGTGTATTATAGTGTTGTACAGGTTGCTGACCATTGGGATAGTGAATGGTCACAGTGATCACTCTCCTAACTAGAGATTTATTATACCAGACTCGTTACATAATGATTGATACAAGATGATTACAAGTTTAAGTTAAAGGCTTTAGGGAGAATTTTATGAAGAGATTATGGATTACTGGCTATCGAAGTTACGAACTAAATATATTTAAGGATGATGATCCCAAAGTTCAAGTAATAAAAGAGGTGCTAAAAAAATATTTAAGGGCTCAATTAGAATTAAATGATGATGAATTTTGGGTAATAACTGGACCACAAATGGGAACGGAAAGATGGGGACTTGAAGCTGCTTTAGAATTCCAAGCGGATTTTCCACAATTAAAAACAGCTTTAATGTTTCCTTTTGCAGAATTTGGTAAGCAATGGAATGAAAGTAATCAGTTGAAGCTGACAAATATTACCCAGCAAGTTGATTTTTTTGCTAATGTTTCAGATAAACCTTATCAATCGCCACAACAATTACGGAATTATCAGCAGTTTATGCTTACCCATACTGATGAGGCTTTTCTTCTTTACGATCCAGAGTATGAAGGAAAAACTAAGTATGATTATGAGACGATTCAAAAATATATAGAAGAAAGTGAGTATTCGATGACGCTTGTTGATTTTGATGAACTTCAAGAAGAGGCAGAAGAATGGGCCGAGCGTCAAAGGGAAAAAGATGAATTTTAATCTTGCATTTTTTCTTTGATTTGGTATTATAGTTATTGGACTACGCAAACTAAACAATTGAGGTGTTTAAGTTGGATAACATAAAATTTACTCCACAAGATATTTTGCACAAGCAATTTAAGGAGAGAAATATTGGCAAAGGCTACGATGAAGCGGATGTTGATGCTTTCTTAGATGATGTTATTAAAGACTACGACACCTATAACAAAGAACTTGAACGTTTAAATGATGAAAACGAACGTTTGAGAGCAAAGGTTGATGAATTAAATCGTCAAGTAGAAGTTGGTTCATCTATGAGTAGCCAAACTACTTCCCGACAACCTGTATCGAGCGCTACAAATATGGATATTTTAAAGCGTCTATCTAATCTAGAACGTCGTGTATTTGGTTCACAGTTAGATGGTAATGATAATAATGACTCACATTTGCTTTAGTGCGTGTCGAATAGTTTATTAATAATTTTGCAAGTTTTGGGTAATTGAGCACAGCTTATGTTGTGTTAGGAAGGTCCATGCTCGCACAGGCTGCGATGCCTGTAGTGTTTGTGCTCGCTGAAAAAATAAGGCGGGGCACCATTTTATGGTGACGGCGGAAAAACGGACTAAGGTTTTAACTATGTCTTAGTATTCCTGAAAAGTGCCACAGTGACGATACAATGTTGGAAACGATATTGGTGGAACGCGGTAAACCCCTCAAGCGGTAAACCCAAACTACGGTAGGGGAGCTTTGGATAACAAATTGAAGTGATTCCAGGGGAGAGTATTTCGGTACTCTGAGATAGATGATTACCTCGATATAATTATGCCTGATAATTATATTACGACAAAACATGGCCTACAGATACTTGCATACAGGCACCCGAGTTCGCTCGGGTTTTTTTATTTTAAAAATCAGAGTATGGTTTTATTGGTTCTCTTTTTGTAGAATGCGTTAATAATTACTCGCTTGAAGTAAAAAGTTAAATGGCGATAAATTAAATTTTAGAAGCTTAAGATAGATATTACTTAAAATAGCAATAAAATATAAATAATCGTTTCATTTTATTGCAAGTGCGCCTATAATGTTAAAGGGGTTAGAAATGAGTTATTTGTAAATTAGCTTATCTTTTGATTAATAAAATTAGATAATGAAGTTAGGGAATTATGGATAATAAGAGAATAAAAATTGTATATATGTCGTTTTCTGGGAATGTACGGTCATTTACTCATCGGCTTCAAGAATACGCAACGCAACAACATCATTTGAATAATGAAAATCCTTTAGTCGATTTATTGGAGATTTCAGAGGAGACACTTCCGACTGAAAGCGATAGTAAATTTTTTGTTTTACTACCAACATATATGATTGGTGGAAGTAGATTTACGCCGACATTAACAGAGATTTTAACAACACCAATGCACGATTATTTGGAAAGCTATGACAATGTTAAATGTTGTGCGGGAATAATTGGCAGTGGGAACTTAACCTTAGGGAAGATGTATGTAATAACTGCCAAGACATACGCCAAAGAATATGGTTTGCCTTTATTGGACGCATTTGAATCTCGTGGCACCACCTGGGACATAGAACGCGTTTATAAAATATTAACTGATAAAGTAAATGAGAATTCATTAATGTAGTTAGATTAAAGTCAACTACCATTCATAAACAAAAAGGGATTGTGACATAAGTTAAGTTACTTTCATAAAAAGCAAATACGCAGTACAACAATGGCCTCCAACGTCCGGCAAAAAAGCCAAACATTGGAGGCCTATTGTTGCTTGCGAGGGCTCCCAGAGGCGAGCTTCGCGTCGAAAAACAAAGTAACAAGTGACTTCTGTCTCGCTTCCTTTTGTTTCTTCTTGCGTCTTCTTTTCATTTTAAAGCAACATAAGGTAAAATAGCTAATAGGAATAAGTCTAAAGGAGCGTTTAATGTGCAAACATATCAGTTAATTGCTACTGCTGCTGCAGGTATTGAAGCATTAGTAGGAAAAGAACTAAGAGATCTTGGCTATGAAGTCAAAGTAGAAAATGGTCGGGTGCGTTTTCAAGGAACAATGAAGGATGTAATTCGGACTAATCTCTGGCTACGGACCGCAGACCGAGTAAAAATTGTTGTTGGTGAATTCGATGCTCGGTCTTTTGAAGAATTGTTTGATCGTACTGAAAACATTGCATGGGAAGATTTGTTACCAATTGACGCGAATTTCCCAGTGGAAGGAAAAAGTCATAACTCACAATTGCATAATGTGCCAAGTGTTCAAGCAATCACTAAAAAGGCGATTGTTCAACGCCTCAGTAATGCATACCACCGTCGGACTCGCTTAGCCGAAACTGGTGCCACTTACCCGTTAGAAGTAGCGATTAATAAAGACCATGTTCTTCTTACGTTAGATACTAGTGGAGAAGGGCTTTTTAAGCGTGGATATCGTAAAAATAAAGGTGGAGCACCGTTGAAGGAAAATATGGCAGCCGCCTTGGTGATGCTGGCTTACTGGTTCCCAGATAATCCATTTGTCGATCCTGTATGTGGTTCGGGAACGATTCCAATCGAAGCCGCATTATACGGTCATAATATTGCGCCGGGCATCAACCGTTCATTTATTAGTGAACAATGGGTTAACTTAGTTCCAGATGGTTTATCTGATGAAGTTCGGGATGAAGCCGATTCCTTAGCAAATTATGATATCGAATTAGATATCCACGGATATGATATTGATCAGAATATGATTGATATTGCTCAAGAAAATTCTCGTGCGGCAGGATTAACTCACGATATTACGTTTAAGCAATTAGCCGTAAAAGACTGGCAAACAAGCGAAGTTAATGGAGTTATCGTTGCTAATCCGCCATATGGTGAACGGTTAAGTGATAAGGAATCAGTTCATGAACTTTACCGGCAGATGGGTGAGTTATATCGTCCATTAACCACATGGAGTAAATATATTTTGACGGCTGATATGGAATTTGAAAAGTATTATGGCGCACCCGCTACCAAGCGTCGTAAACTTTATAACGGTGCTTTACGAACAGATCTCTACCAATATTGGGGCAAAAAAGATCGCTCCAAGATCAAATCCCTTAAATAGCAAGGGTTCCAAGGGATTCGAAAGATCGAAAATAGGTGCTAGGGGGGCAAATTTTCCCAATAATAAAAGCCTTAGTAGGAGTTACATTGTAACGACCGCTAAGGCTTTTTCTCTGTTTGGTGGCTGATAGAACACGTGGATGATATAATTAAAACGATATGCTGTTTTCTAAAATCACTCTATTTTATGGAGGGCCTGATTTGCTAAATTATGTGCTCCGCGATTTTGGCTTTCAGGAATCCACTGGGTAACAACTGTTGGAAAGTGTTGGAGAAGAGGATTTAATGCTGCTAATTCTTTTTGGTAATGTTTTGTATAATTTTTGCCGATTGCGTCACTTAAGATACGGCTATCAGTATAAAATAGGATTGTTTCATTATTGCTAAAGTGATCAATTAAATATTTAAATCCAAAGTGAGCTGCAGCGAATTCGCCATGGTGATTATCCATGCTTTCCTTATCTACTGGGATTGCAAGCTGAATTTGCTTATGATTGGCAATTATTATTATTCCCAAACCAGTAGGGCCCGGGTTTCCTTTTGTTGCAGCATCTGTAAAGATTTTGATCATAAAACTACCTCTTTTCTGAAAGGATGACATTTATAATTATGGAAGAAGAAACTCGTTATTTTTACCAACCAGACCTTACGGGGACAATTATTAGCTGGTGTTGGACTTTTCTCTTCTTTATTGCCGGTCTCGTAATTTGGCTTGAAATTACTCATTTTCAGTGGCTCAGCGCGCTCTTTTTTGCAGTTTTTGTAATCCTTGCCTTATTAGAATGGCGGCGACGAACCGTAGTAATCACTCCGACTAAAATGGTGTTTAATCGCTTGTTACAAAAACAGTACCTCGTTATCCCAATCTCTGATATTCGTCAGCCAGAGTTTACCAATCATACGGTGACAATTACTGTGAATGGAGAGGTAATGAGTTTTACCTTTACCACCAAAGCAATTGCACGTTTGAAATTGGCATTGAAACAACAGGGGGTTCAATAATTGTTACTGGGGATCGCTATTGTAATTATTTTAATTTTAACAATTTGTGACCAATTATTAAAATCTTGGGTTGCTTCTTCAATTGTTCTTGGTGGTAGTAAGCAGTTAATTCCTGGTATTATTGAGTTAACTAATTTACGAAATTCAGGGGCTGCTTGGAGCATTTTTGAAGGGCAACAAACTTTTTTTACCATTATAACTATTATTGCGATTATTGTAATTGGTTACTTTATCTGGCAGTACCGAAAAAATATTCCTATGCTAATTGGTTTATCATTGATTATGGCAGGAACAATTGGCAACTTTATCGATCGGTTAAGACAAGGGTATGTTGTGGATATGTTTGAAACAACATTTATTAATTTCCCAATTTTTAACATCGCGGATATGTGCTTAACAATTGGCGTAATCTGGCTAATAATTTGCATCTTAAAGGAGAAAGACTAACAAATGTCTGAAGAATTAGAATTAACAATTGATGGTGAGATGGTGGGAAGGATTGATAAGCAGCTTGGTCATCACTTTGATCAATTTTCCCGATCACAAATTCAACATTGGATAGAAGATGGTCACGTCCTTGTTAATGGCGAACAGGTAAAGCCTAAATATAAGTTGCTTGTAGGTGACCACGTCCAAATAATTCCAGAAGAACCACAAAAAATTGATTTAACACCTGAGGATATTCCTCTTGATATTGTATATGAAGATGATGATGTTATTGTCGTTAATAAACCGCAGGGGATGGTGGTTCATCCTGCACCAGGTCATCCAAACCATACGCTTGTAAATGCTCTTTTATATCATTCACCACTATCAACTATTAACGGAGAATTTCGGCCAGGGATCGTTCATCGGATTGATAAGGATACCTCAGGACTATTGATGGTAGCCAAAAATGATATGGCGCACCGTTCTTTGACAGCTCAATTAAAAGCAAAAACTAATAAACGAGAATATGTTGCGCTTGTGCATGGAGTTATAAAAGAAGATAAAGGAACAATTGATGCTCCATTAGGTCGCTCGTTAAAGGACCGCAAGAAGCAGGCAGTTGTGGTTGATGGACGTCATGCGGTAACTCATTTTAATGTGTTAGAACGGTTTAAGAATTACACATTAGTTGCCTGCCAGTTAGAAACAGGACGGACTCACCAAATTCGCGTTCATATGAAATATATTGGTCACCCGCTGGCGGGAGATCCGTTGTATGGACCGCGAAAAACGCTTACTGGCAACGGCCAATATTTACATGCTCGTTTGTTAGGCTTTAAACACCCCCGAACAGGCAAAGAAATGGTTTTTACGGCTCCATTACCAGCCTATTTCACAAAAATGCTTGAACATTTACGTAAGACAGACCAATAAAATTATTGTGTTTAATTCAGAAAACGTTCATAATAATATTGATCAATTATTAACAAAGTTTTAGGAGAGTGGGACAGTGACAGCACGATACCTAATATTTGAAGATGGCTCAATTTTCGCTGGCGAAGGTTTTGGTTCACCAGCTGTTACTTTTGGTGAAGTTGTTTTTAACACCAGTATGACTGGTTACCAAGAAATCATCACTAATCAGGTTTATAATAACCAAATTGTCGTTTTTACCCAGCCGAATATCGGGAGTTACGGCATTCAACGTAATATTTATGAATCCATTGTACCGACAATTAAAGGAATTATTGTTCGTTCCCTTGCCGATGCTGGCACCGATGATAATGGACGACAATTGACACTTGATAAATACCTTCAACAAATGAATATTCCTGGAATCGCTAATATTGATACGCGAGCAGTAGTTCATAAGTTAAGAAAAGCTGAAAAGCCATTAAAAGGAAGTATTGTTCCAGTTCCAGATGATCACGCTTTTGACCAGCTTCATGCGACTGTTTTAACGAACCAGCAAGTTGCTCAAGTCTCTACTCCTAAGCCATATCCTAATCCTGGAACCGGGCTAAGTGTTGTTGTGATTGACTTTGGATTAAAGAACGGAATATTACGGGAATTGAGTCGACGAAAATGCAATATTACTGTCTTGCCATATACTGCAACGGCTGAAGAAATATTACGGTTAGATCCTGATGGAGTTGTACTTTCAAGTGGGCCGGGAAACCCAAATAATGTTCGTAGGTCGGTCCTGGAAATGATTCGTACTGTCCAGACCAAAGTACCGATGTTTGCTATTGGACTAGGTCATGAATTATTCGGAATCGCCAATGGAGCAAATGTCCAGCAAATTCCGGTCGAACACCATGGGGTGAATCACCCAATTCATGAAATTATTACTGACCACATTGTCTATGCGACTCAAGCAGAAGGATACTTGATTGATCGTAATTCGGTTGACCGCTCCCAGCTTTTTATTACATACGTTGACATGCTTGATAATAGTGTTCAAGGGCTTCGTCATCGTCGCTATCCAGCTTTTTCAGTTCAATTCTTTCCCGATGGTGCACCGGGGCCTGATGAAACTGATGGCTTGTTTGATGAGTTCGTTGATACAATGAATAGGAGGGGGGATCGTCATTGATGGAAAAGTTGAAATCTGTATTGATTATTGGAGCAGGAGCCAACGATGTTCAACACGGTGATGAGCTCGACTCTGCTATTTACCAGGTCTCACGCGTTTTTAAGCAAATGAAGATAAAAACAATCTTGGCAGATGATAACCCATTTTCAGTAAGCTTAGAAAATGTTGACCACGGTTGTATTGTCCCACTAAAAGTCGAAAGCCTAATGGATATTATTAATAAATTTCATCCTGATGCAATCTTACCTACACTGGGAAATCGTCGGGCTTTTGAACTTACCCAAGAATTGCTAGAAAAAGGGATTATTCGTAAAGAAAATATTCAATTGCTAGGAGTCCCTGAAGCAACTATTCGTCAAATTAATAGTGCGGTTTTACTTGAAAGAACCCTTCGTCAAATGGAAGCACCTGTTAAAAAAATCGTAACGGTTAATAATTATCAGGATGCTTTGGATGAGGCAACTAAACTAGGATATCCAGTTATTATCCGGTCGGTATTACCTAAGAGTAGCAGTACGCGTAAAATCGTGCATGATCGAAGTGAATTGGCAGATGCGGTAAAGGCTTGCTTGAGCCAGTCGCGTGCGGAACAGGTAGTAGTTCAGCAAAGTCTTGCTGGCTATAAGGAAATTGAAGTCGTCGTTCAACGTGATAGTTCTGGAACGATGATGATGTTGTCAATGATTGAGGATATGGACCCAATTGGTATCCATGCTGGTGATTCGATTGCTTTCAATCCTGTCCAAACACTTCGCGATCGGCAGATTCAGGATATTCGGGATACGGCTTTTGCTATTACTCGCAAATTAAGAATTGTTGGTACAAACCATATTCAGTTTGCCCTGGATACAAATAGTGATCGTTTTTATGTCATTAAGAGCAGTCCATACTTTGATCGAATTACAACGTTTGTGTCGCAGTCAACTGGTTACCCAATTGCTCAAGTAACAGCACAATTATATGCGGGAAAGTATCTGCGGGACATTGATCTTGGCGAAAATTATGTCCATCATGCGGCTCTTATTGAACCAACGATGGATCATATTGCTGCACGGGTTCCAATATGGGGATTCAACGATTTACCAAAAGCTAGTCGTTTACTTGGAACAGAAAAGCGGTCGGTGGGGACGGTTTTTGGTATCGGCCGAAGCACTATTGAAGCACTTTTCAAAGCTATTGAATCCCGTTATCACGAGCCAGCTGACTTTCATCTTGCCGCTCAAAAGCAATTGACTGATGACCAATTAATCGCCAAAATTGTCCACCCAGAAGCAGGACGACTTTTTGTATTAATTGAAGCAATGCAGAGAGGATATTCAGTTAACGAATTAGCAGAGATGACAAAGATTGACCCATTTTATTTTGAACAGATTAATAAAATGCGGTTGTTGATTCGGGAAATTGCTGAGCATCCAAATAAAGAACCGGTTTTACAAAAAGCAAAGAGTTACGGATTAAGCAATCAGCTTATTGCAAGACTATGGAAAACTACCTCTGAGCAAGTTTATCAGATGAGTTTAGACCATCAATTGTTGACAAAGTACAAGGAAATCGAACCATCGGCCGGGGAGTTTGATCAACATACTAATAGTTTTTATTCTGCTTATGAAGAAGAAAATGAAATTAGCCGAACTTCCCAACCAAGTGCCCTTGTAATTGGAACGGGGGGACTACGTTTAGGATTAAGTAATTCTGGTGATTACTTTGTTGCTATGATGTTAAAAGAGCTTCATAATGAGGGCTTTAATAACGTCATTGTAAATTCGAATCCTAGTTCAGTTACGTTTAATCCAGAGTTAGCTGAAAAGCGCTATGTTGAGCCAGTAACGATTGAAAATATTTTGCAGATATTACGGATAGAGCAACCCCAGTATTTGTTTATTCCTGCTAGTTATAGTAAATTATTGAAATCATTGCAAAATTATGACTTGGATGTAAAAATCATCGTAATTCCAGATGAATTGCCAACTACTGCTGCTAGTAGCGATAGGCAACGTTACTCCTTCAATTATGTCTATGATGGTAATTATGCTTATCCATTAGGAACAATGACTGATCTTTTTTCACCAATTGCGTTAAACTATCAATCCACCGCTTTACGCTACCCGGCTGATCTTCCTTCGTCAACTTACCAAAATCTCAATGACCAGGCTAGTGTTGCTGTGTTAAAGCTGGAACAGCCAGGATTATACCAAGTGATTTTTGAAGAGAATGATGGTGAATTTAATTTAATTAAAGTTCAACCATTATCATTGCCAGAAGTAGCCTTTTTGTCAAAAGCACTTCATATTAGCTTACCAGGAATTTTTACTCAATTATTCACTGGTAAATTCGATAAAATGCTGGAGCCCAAACCGGTATCAGGGATTGTTAACTATCGTGCAACCTTCCCATTTAAGGCGTTGCGAGTCAAAGGTGGAATCCCTGCCCGCAACCGAGTTATTGGTGCTCAGATGCAATTTTTAGGAGAATAATTTAGAGATATAAAAAAGAAGTGGAAAATAACCGCCTTGTGGCGACGCGAAGCTAGTTCCACGTTATCTTTCTATTGTTCGTAAAAGCAGTTGAGGCTGGGAGAAAACAAAAGTTTTTTCCCAGCCTCTTTTTAGTTAGAAAGCTTATGTGGTGTTACATAAAGTGTTTTCTGACCTGTAAAAATAACAAATCCAGGTTTAGCTCCGTTTGGCTTATGAAGTTGCTTGACAGGGAGATAATCAACGGGCACGTTATCGGAATCGCGACCTTTAGAGAAGTATGCTGCTAACTGTGCAGCTTCTAGAATCGTATCTTCAGATGGGTTTGTTGAGCGGATTACCACGTGGGAACCTGGGATATCTTTAACATGTAACCAAATTTCATTTTTATTAGCAATTTTAAAGCTAAGACGATCATTTTGTAGGTTATTTTTACCTACTAAAACTGTAGTGCCATCACTAGTATGAAACTCTTCTGGGGCACTTACCTTAACTTTTCGTTGCTTTTTCCCACTTTTCTTCTTTTTAATATAACCTTGCTCTTGTAATTCTAGTTTAATCTCTTGAATATCAGCAGGAGCAGCTAATTTAATCTGATTTTCAATGTTTTCAAAGTATTTGATTTCATCATTTGTCAGTTTTAGCTGTTCCTTTACATATTCGACAGAGGTTTTAAGCTTATTATACTTAGTGAAGTACTTTTGGGCGTTACGCGATGGTGATAATTCTGGAGCAAGCTTGATTTTCAGTGGCTTATTATCATCATAAAAGTTAGGAAGTTCGATTTCTTTCATTCCTGGAGTTAATTTACTAAGATAGGTAGTAAGGATCTCACCACAAATTCGGTACTGATCTGCAGTTGCTGCATCTTGTAATTGTTGTTGCAGTTTTTTTACTTTTCGCCGATCTTTTTTTAGCTCATTCTTCAATACCTTTAACACTTGCCCAGCTAATTCTTTGGAACGATCTTGCTCTGCTTTATTAGCATAAAAGGCATCGAGAAGGGCAGAGAGGGAGTCGAAATGTTGCAACTTACCATCAATATTTAATGGAGGGAACACAGCAAATTGAGACTTTCCATTAGAGTGGGTGATTAATACTGGCTCTGGATTTTCAAAGTGCTTAAGAAAGTGCTGATAGGTAGCTGGTAAATTATCACTTTGCAGTAATTCTGCAGCTAATTCCCGTGCGGAGTCTTTGCCAAATCCTTGATAATGCTCCTGTAACTGATGACTTAATTCTACTGTGTCATCGGTTTGTCTTACAAGATCAGAGTAGACTTGGTTTGGCAAGTAAGGGTTAACTTTATCTTGCTTTGGTGGCATGACAAAGGTAGCACCAGGTAATAACAGGCGAACCCGATTTTGATCTGAGCCAACATGCTTAATGGTGTCAATGATTTTACCCGTCTTAAGATTAACGAGTGAAATATTACTATGCCGGGCCATAATCTCACTCACAAGAACTAATTGTTGACTATCTCCTAATTCATCACGAGTGTCAAAGGTAATTTTGATAATCCGATCATTATCAACTTGTTCAATTTTATTGACGATTGCACCTTCAAGGTATTTCCGCATCGTCATTGTAAAATTAGTTGGAACCACTGGATTTTTGTATGGGATCTCAGTAATTTGGATTCGTGGGTATGTTGGATTAGCAGAAATGAGTAATGGATAGTTGTGCCGGTGAGCACGGATCATAATGATTAATTCTGCAGGGTAAGGTTGACTAACTTTGGCTACCCGACCAGTAGTTAATTTTTGATCTAGCTCATGGACAATTGCATGAGTAAACAAGCCATCAAAAGACATTAGTGTAGCCTCCTAAATATTATAATTACAAACGAAAATAGCACTATTAATTATACAGTTTTACATCATTAATGAAAAGTAATGATACTTTAGTGGACATATTTTTGGTTGGTTTAGGGCCGTCAATGTGGTATGCTTTTTGTATTATGTGGGTGAAATCCGCGTAAAAACGCAATTATTTTTAATTATGGTAGATTGCAAAATTTAAGTTGAACATATTAGTGGACATAAAAACCCATAAAGGTCTTTAATGGTGTCACCACAACATTCCATTAGAAAGAAGGACCTTTATGGGCACCACTATTTTATCATTTGAAGACCGTGTTGTCATCGAAACTCTTCGTTATGAAAGCCGCTCCCTTAAATACATCGCTGATTACCTTGGCTTCAGTAAAACCACGATCTTTAATGAGGTTCATCGTTTGACTGATGAATATCACACAGTTAAAGCTCAAGCTGATCATGAAGCTAAACTTAGTCATCGTGGGCGTAAAACCATCTTAACGAGTAACCTCAAGCGATTAATTGAAGAAAAGATTAAGATCCAAAAATGGTCGATTGAACAAGTGGCTCATGTAGTTAGAATCGCCTACAAGACCATCTACACCTGGATTGATCAAGGAGTATTGGATATTGGCGTGGCTGATTTACCTGACCATGGAATTCGCCGCCGACGAGCCAAAGAAACCCGTGGTACTTTTAGCCATGGACGTTCCATTGAAGATCGTCCCGCTGAAGTTATTGACCGTCATACCTCAGGTCACTTTGAAGCAGATACAGTTTTATCTGGAAAGCGTAAAGGTCAAGCAATAGCTACGTTTGTCGAGCGTAAGAGTCGTCTTGTCATCGTTAAACGGCTTCAGGGACGAGATAGCACCTCAATGACCAAGGCCATTTTAGAATTAGCTAACCAGTTAGAAGATAATCTCAAGACCCTTACTGTTAACCATGGGAAAGAATTCGCTAACTACAAGCTAATTGAAGAGCAGGCCAGGATTCCCCTCTACTTTGCGCATGCTTATTCTCCACATGAACGGGGCAGTAATGAGAATCGCAACCGAGTACTACGACGCTTTATCCCCAAAGGTCAACCGATTGAGATCTTTTTGCGTAATCTGCGTCACTAACTTTGTTCAAATTATTTCTTGCAATCTGCCAAATTAAAAAAGGTCCTTGGTCAAATCTCAACCAAAGACTTCTTAGCTAATTAATCTTCTTTTCGATGACGGATATTAAATGCATGGCGACTGGAATGGCTCTTTCCATGGTTATCATTTCGGTGACCACCACCATGTTGGTGACGGCGGAAATTCTTACGCCGGTAGTGGTTGCCACCATGCGAATTATTTCGGTTGCCATTACGGTTATTCCGCTTGTTACGCCGTGGGAGAGGACGTTCAGGAGTAATCTTAACTGGAACTTCACTGGCCGCTTCCTTCGTCATGTTATTTAACAATGCTGCTACCAGATCAGTTGCATTATGAGTTTCTAGTAGCTTTTCAGCGGCTTCTTCATAACGATCAGTTGAATCCTGCGCGATTAATTCATCGATATCATTAAAGGCTGAGGCAACTTGACCCTTAAATGCTTCTTCAGCTGTTGGTGGCTTAAGTGGCAGCATCCGTACCCGGGTTAATTTTTCAATCTCATGAAGGTAATCCATCTCATTTGGGGTAACAAAGGTTAAGGATACCCCGTGATGTCCGGCCCGTCCTGTTCGGCCAATCCGGTGAACATAGCTGTCTGGGTCAGATGGAATATCATAATTATAAACATGCGTAACCCCGGAAATGTCTAAGCCCCGAGCAGCCACATCTGTTGCAACTAAGATATCAAGTTCATTGTTCTTAAACTTCCACATGATCTTAGAACGCTTATCTTGAGTAAGGTCACCATGAATACCAGCTGCATTGTAGCCACGCGCAATCAAGCCCTTCGACAATTCATCTACCCGCCGCTTTGTCCGACCAAAGACAATTGTTAAGTCAGGATCTTGAACGTCAATTAAACGGGTCATGATGTCAAACTTTTCATAGTCACGCGCGCGAATATAGTACTGATCAACTAAGTCAGTAGTCAATTCTTTGGCCTTGATCCGCACAGTTTCCGGATCAGACATAAATTGAACTCCAATCCGCTTGATTTCTGGTGGCATGGTTGCTGAGAAGAGCAATGTTTGCCGATCATCTGGTGTTTCCTTGATGATTGATTCAATATCCTCTAAGAATCCCATGTTTAGCATTTCATCTGCTTCATCGAGGACAAGGGTCTTAATGTGGTCAAGTTTAACTGTATGACGGTTAATATGGTCACGTAACCGTCCAGGGGTCCCCACGAGAATTTGTGGGTGTTGTTTCAAGCTCTTAATTTGGCGCCGAATATCTGCCCCACCATATACTACTTGCACGCGAACATGTTTATCTTTACCAAGACGATAAAGTTCTTCTTGAGTCTGGATTGCTAATTCACGTGTTGGTGAAATGATAATTGCTTGAATATTGAGATTTTCAGTATCAACGTTTTCAATAATTGGCAATCCAAAAGCAGCCGTCTTACCAGTCCCTGTTTGTGCTTGCCCAATAACATCCTTACCTTCAAGAACCATTGGAATCGTTTGTTCTTGGATTGGTGTTGCTTCTTCGTATCCGCTCCGTTTGATTGCTTTTAATAGGCTATCGGATAAGCCTAATTCACTAAACTTCAAAAATTTTCCTCCTAAAAATGACCAGTCGATTTATGATATAAGCATCAGTAATCGACTGGCAAATATATTAACTATTCTGCTTTTAATGCCGTCAAGACTTCTTCTAGGTGAATGCCATGGCTTGCCTTCAATAGGACAATATCATCACCTGTCAAAGTAGTCGTAAGATCGGCAATTAATTGTTGAAGGTCACTAGCAGCATAATGATAGATATCTTCAGCTGGGTATCCTTCTTGGATCAACTTGTCTTTAAGATTTTTCATTTGTTCGCCTACAAGGTAAACACTAGCAATCTTTTGGTGGTCAATCTCTTCTGCTAAGCTAGCATGCAACTTTGCCGCAGCATCCCCTAATTCCAGCATGTCCCCTAATACGGCGATCCGGCGACCAGCTACTGGTGTTTCTGCAATCGTCTTAAGGACTTCCTTGGCAGCGGTCGGGTTTGAATTGTAAACATCACTTAAGATCTGTTCACCATTCTTTCCTTTAACCCATTCAGCACGATTTTCCGTTAATTCAACGTTTGCCAACGCTTGCTTCATGTGGGCGGGAGTAATATGCAGAATCTTACCCACTTCCATAGCCGCTAACGCATTATTAATATTGTATTCACCAACCATTGGGATAGTGAATTCTTCATCTGGCCATTCGTTGACGGTAAATGATAACTGCCGTGGTTCATCGTGGACACTTGTTGCATACAAATTATTGCTTAGTTGCCGACCAAAGCGCATCTGTCGTTGGGCAAGATCTTTTACCCGTTCCTCTAATAATGGTTCATCCCCATTAAATACTAGTGTTCCATCTTCCTTTAGGCCATGGGTAATTTCCATCTTTGCATCAGCAATCTTATCACGAGTCCCGAAGAATTCGATATGTGCTTCCCCAATCATTGTAATAACGGCAATGTCAGGATTTACAAGCTTACTTAAGAAGTCAAGCTGACCAAAACGGTCCATGCCCATCTCAACTACCACTGCTTCGGTATTAGACTCCATGTTAAGAAGCGTTACTGGAACCCCAATCTCATTATTAAAATTAGCATATGTCTTCGCGACATTAAACTGCGTACTTAAGATTGACGCAATCATATCTTTAGTCGTCGTCTTCCCATTACTGCCTGTAACTGCAACAACAATCGGATTGATCTTATGCAAGTAGTACTTCCCTAGTTGTTGAAGGGCCGCTAGTGGATCACTAACGACTAATAGCGGGTGCGTCTGATCCGTTATCTCATGGTCACTAGCCCATAAACTAGCTACTGCACCATTGGTAAAAGCACTCGGTACGTATTGGTGGCCGTCTTGGGCACCTTGCAATGGAACAAATAAGCTCCCTTGATCTAAGTGTCGACTGTCAAATGACACACTAGTCACTTCTACGTCTTTCCATTGTTCAATGTCATTTTGTGCGTTGATCGCCTTGGCAATTTCCGCTAATTTCATTTTCATGAAAAAGATACCTCTTCTTTTGATACTTTGGTCTAGCTTTTTAATTATATCACCCTCACTAGTATAAGGCGATTAAAAACAATAAGTCGTGAGTAAAAATAGCAAAGACTGAGAAAAAGCAAAAGTTTTTTCTCAGTCTTTGCTATAAACTTATTACATTTGACGCAACCGTTCAATTCGCTTATCTAGCGGGGGGTGAGTGTCAAATAGATTTGAAAAAGGATGGTGCTTAGCGTTCTTTTCTGGATCGCTAATATATAATGCCGAACTGCTTGGGTCCACATGTTTCATTGGAACAGCAGTTTTTAGCTTTTCCAATGCACTAATCATCCCTTGCGGATTACGGGTTAATTCCACAGCACCTGCATCGGCTAAGTATTCCCGATTACGTGAAAGAGCCATCTGCGCAATGGTTGCTGCCAATGGCGCTAAGATAATCAAAAGAATCGAACCAAGGATGGCGAAAATACTTGATGGATTATCCCGGTCATCACTACTGCTCCGACCACCAATCCACCAGAAATTTCCAGCAAAATTAACAAGCATTGCGATTGCGGATGCTAAGGCTAACGCAATTGTTTGCAGACGGATGTCATAGTTACGAACGTGAGTCATTTCATGGGCCATTACCCCTTCTAGTTCCTCACGATTCATTTTTTCCATCAAACCAGTAGTAGCGGCCACAGCAGCATGCTCAGGATCATTACCAGTCGCAAAAGCATTGGGACTTGGGTCATGGATGATATAGACTTTCGGCATTGGTACCCGTGCAACTAAAGCCATATCTTCAACAATATGCCAAAGTTCTGGCGCATCACTCGCTGATCGTACCTCTGTCGCGTTATTCATCCGCATCACTACATCAGTCGATTGACCAATGATCACGGACATATAGATCACCGCAATAATCGCCGCAATGATCATGCCGCCAATCGCTGTCCGCGCAAATAAATAGCCAATCGCGGCCCCAATTAAAGCAAGCAATACAAAGAACCCAAACATCACCAAAATTGTTTTTCGTTTATTACGGGCAATTTGCTGATATAACATGCTTAATCACCTAAATCATCAAATGAAACTTTTGGCACAGCCTTGACTTCTTCTGGCACTTGTAAGTAATCCATTTGTTGGAAGTGATGAATTTTAGCCACAATATTGCTTGGGAAAGATTGAATCTTAGCATCTAAAGCCGCCACAGTACTGTTGTAAAGCTGCCGTGAGTAGGCAATCTTGTTTTCAGTATTGGTTAATTCTTCCATTAATTTTTGGTATTCAGCACTTGCTTTTAAGTCTGGATAATTTTCAGCGACGGCAAACAATGTCCGTAAAGTTCCCGTTAATTCATTGGAAACTTCCATTTTTTTAGCATGATCGCTGTCTGGAATACTATTTAATTCCGTCCGCAGCTTTGTCACCTTTTCCAAGGTTCCCGCTTCATACTTGCTATAGCCCTTAACTGTTGAAATTAAGTTAGGGATCAAGTCGTTACGTCGTTGTAATTGAACATCAATTTGACTCCAGGATTCTTGTGCGTGTGTCCGCAATTGAATCAAACTGTTGTAAAGTCCTGCATAAATAGCAATCAACAAGACAATGACAACAATTACAATAATAAGGGTCATTTTTGTTCCTCCTCTAAAAATATTTGTTCTTAATTTTACCAAAAACTTAAGGATAGTGTTAGGATTCCCGAATATTTTAGCAAAATATTATCTTTTTCGGTATGATAGAAGTATAAACGAGGTGATTACATGAACGTTTTATTTGTCTGCTTAGGAAACATTTGTCGGTCACCAATGGCCGAGGCAATGTTCAAGCAAATGGTTGATGACGCAGGATTAAATGGCAAAATCAATGTTGATTCTGCTGGAACAAGTAACGAAGAAGAAGGAAATGGTCCCCACCCAGGTGCCGCAAAGACAATGCACGCACACGGGTTATCAACGGATGGCTTAATCTCACGTCCAATTACACGACAAGACTTCGAGTGGGCTGATTACATCATCTGCATGGATAATATGAACAAGTACAACTTACAACGCATTGCACCAGCGCAAGATCGTGATAAAGTCCACTTAGCATATGAAGTAATTCCTGGCAAAGAAGATCAAGAAATTCCTGATCCTTGGTATACTCACCGCTTTGAAGATACTTACAATAGCCTAAACGAGACATTGCCATTATGGCTGGATAAAATTACTAAAGAATTGTCCTAACAACAAAAGAGGTTTGGAAAATAATTCCTTGCCTCTTTTTATAGTTTAAATTGATTGTATCCAGTAATTTCAACGTCTCTAGCTGTTAGCTGAACCTTCATCAGCGCGCCGTTATGTAAGTTTTCATACTTGTATCCAGGTTTCCCATACATCCCCGCAATATATTGGATAATCGATCCATGGGCTACTACAACCACATTACTCTCATCCGGTAAGCTTTGCAAAAAGGCAATTGCCTGCTCTACACGGGCATTTAATTCATTACTATCTTCTGCAAGGTGAGCCGGATCGGCGGCTTTCAGTAAGTCATGCGCTTTTTCAACGCCAAACTCATCAACTAATTCACCGATACGCCTAAATCGCTTGCCTTCAAGATAGCTTGCCCAGATAGCGCCTTCTTCATTACTATGACCTTCAAAAGACCCATAAAATACCTCGCGGAAGAACTTTTTTTGGATTGGTTCCTTCACCGTCGCAGTTAGGTGATCCGCAATTAAAAGCCGTGCAGTATCAACTGCTCGTTTTAAATCACTGGAGAAAAGGTAATCGATCCTTAAGTCCGCTAAAACTTGGCCGATCTTTTTAGCATCCATCTCTCCTTTTTCTGTAAGCGGGGTATCTGACCATCCTTGCAGGCGAGCAAACCGGTTGAAGTAGGTCTCACCGTGCCGGACAAAGTAAACTGTGATTGCCATTCGATAACCTCCATTATAATTAGGCGACTGCTGGCGTGCCTAACCATTCAATCATATCTTTCATTTTAGCAGTTATTGCATCTGTTCCGGGAAGTAATAATTTCCGCGGATCATATCCTTTTTGTTCTTTATTGAGGTCTAATTCATTTTCAATATACTTCCGGGTTGCATCTTGGAACGCTAACTGGAATTCAGTATTGATATTCACCTTTGCAATCCCCATTGAAATTGCTTTTTGAACCTGTTCTCTAGGAATTCCTGAACCACCGTGAAGCACTAGCGGAATATCAATCGCATTCGCAATTTCTTGAAGGCGGTCAAAGTCTAACCCTGGCCAGTTAGCAGGGTAAATGCCGTGAATGTTACCAATCCCACAAGCAAGACGGTCAACCCCCATTGCTGCAAACGCCATTGCATCTTCAACATCAGCAAGTTCTCCACTGCTGGTATCCTGATTTTCTCCCACTTTACCGATTTCGGCTTCAACCGCAATGCCGCGTGAATGCGCTAATTGGACAATCTCTTTGGTTTTGGCGTAATTTTCTTCAATCGGCAACTTATGGCCATCAAACATGACTGACGAATACCCTAAGTTAATGCATTCAATCGCTGCATCATAGTCACCATGATCAAGATTCAGGATAACTGGAACTTTAATTTCCATTGCATCCATCTGGTCTTCAACCATATCTTTGACAAATTTATAACCACCCATATATTTGGCAGCTCCCATTGAAACTTGGATCAGCACTGGAGTATTAGTCTCCGCTGCCGCCCGCAAAATTGCCCGGGTCCATTCAAGATTATTAATATTATATGCCCCAATTGCGTATTGATTCTTCCGTGCATCATCAAAAAGTTTGTTTCCGTTATCAAAGTAAGCCATCATTCTTCCTCCTAAATTACCTGTAACTTCTGCTTGCTCGCTAATTCGATATAATTAATCATTTGTAAGAAGCTTTCAATCTCGAGACTTGCGCGACCGATTAGCGCCCCATCAACATTTGGTTTACTCATAATTTGACCAATATTCTCGGGATTAACACTGCCACCATAGAGTATTCGGACTTGCTCGCCAATCTCATTACCATACATTTCAACTAGACTTTGACGAATTGCCTGACATCCCTCTTCCGCAATGTCTGGATTTGCTTGATGCGTGCTCCCAACGGCCCAACTTGGTTCATACGAAATAACAATCTGTGATAGTTTATTAGCTGGTACCCCTTTAAGGACGCTTTTTAGTTGGCGAAATACATAATGAATTTGTCCGTTAACTTCTGTTTGGACCATCTCTTCATCCGTACAAATGATTGGAATAATACCAGCATTGAGGGCTGCTAAAACTTTTTGATTAATTGATTCATTATTCTCGTTAAAAAGGCGCCGGCGCTCTAAATGCCCTAGCATCACGTATGTTACGCCCGCATCTGCTAAACTTCGCATGCTAATTTCTCCAGTATACGGTCCCTCTAACTCAGCAGATGCATTTTGAGCAATAATTTGTAAGTTGGAAGATCCCGCCACTTTTTTCATGTTATAGAGCGAGACTGCTTGTGCCGCGATCCCAATTTCTTTATTTGCCGGGAGTTTTTCTTTAATTGCTTTAACAAACGCAACGGATTCATGAACATTTTTATTCATTTTCCAGTTCGCAATAATAAACGGTTTGCGCATTCCTTTACCTCCTTAAAACAGTAGTCTAAATAAGCGTTGACTATATTCTTCTTTCGTATCAAAAGGTCCAGCGGTTACACTAATTCCTTCACGATGTTTCCCTAAGAAATCTGTATCAAAATCACGGGCAGTCTCGGGAGTAACACCAACCGCGATCACCCGACTAGTATCTTCATTCAAGTAGTCGCAAATATTACTATTAAGAAATACCCCATCTTCACTTGAATCGATGGCGACCTTAACGTCTTCTTGCTCATCATTCATAAAGATATTTCCTGCTTTATTAGCTGGAATATAGCTTCGTTGTCCACTGGCTAGGCCAACATAAGCAGCATTATCATCGCTAATATGATTATCGATTGGTTGTTCACTTGCCTGTTTGTGGGCAAATGCAATTAATTTTGCCATTTCACTCCGGAGGTTCTTCCGGATAAAGACATTGTTATAGAAACAAGAAGAATCGTAAGGAGCACTTTCTGGCGCATTTTGTTGATAAAGGCGGTGGTAGTAAGGATCATTTTCAGCAACATTCGTATTGCTTAACCATTCCACACTGCCATTAATTAGGTTATGAACGAGAAGGACGCCCTTAGATTCGAGCTTAAGCGCATAATCCGATAATAGGAAATTGTTATCAATCAAGGTCACACCCATCGAATCCTTAATTTCAATATCTTCACCAAGGGCCGCTACTAAGTCCTCCCGATTTTCGTTTGTGACTTCAAATGAATCTGGCAGTGAATTGTTGTAGAACACATTCCGTGAAATTTGGGTATCTTCAACCTTGCCACCAAGCCAAATTCCGCGCGTGCAATCATGAATGCAGTTGCGTAAAATCTTAGCCCCAATCGCTGGCGAAAGGTTGATCGCACTGACATCATCACTGACAAGGTTTTGGCGGACGTTAATGTTGTAAATACTATTGTGTTCAATAATCGGCGATGGGTTGCCTTCAACACCGATAATTCCAGTCTGCCCGCAATCATGAATCGTATTGTTCTTAATCCGGTGTGGATAAACCTTATCATCGTCAATGGTTGGAACAATATTTCGACCAAGGGAGATCCCAGAACACTTAGCGTGAGAAATATCACACTTGGCAATCTTCCATCCCTGACCACGATTAGTACCAATAATCCCCTTATTATATTGCGAAGATGCCCATCGACAAGCAGCCTTCGTCATTGTAAAGCCCGATAGAATAAGGTGATTGAGTCCTGCTTTTTCTGGATAGAAACACGTCTCACGGAAAGTCAGTTCAACATATTCATCATTAGGATTTTGCGCTTGAAAGTTTGCATAGATTACGGTTGAATCTTCTGCTGGCAACTGTTCGGTATACCAGGTATAGCAGGTAAATTTCCGGTCTTGGGAAAATTTGTTTTCACTTGGTGTTTCAACTTTTGCTAACTGATCAACTTCATACATTGCTTTATTATTTAGGAAGATTTCACCGGCATGATTAAAGGTTTGATCAACTAAAACGTTGTATGGATTATAGTTACCAAATTCGGCATTAGGGAGTTTTAATTGCCATACCGGACCAGCAACATGTTGCCAGCCAGTAACACGGTCAGCGCCCGTAATGATTGCCCGATTTTGCTTAGCAGATGCATAAATAATCGGCTTATCACTAGTGCCGGAATATTGTGGATGGACTTCCTCATGATATTCCCCCGGCATTACTTGAACATAATCCCCCGGTTGAGCGATATCTGCCGCTTGTTGGATGTACTTAAACGGAAACTCTTGTGAACCATTACCGTTTTCAGAAGCATTAATATCAACAAAAATTTGCATTTTATTCAATCCTTTCTACCATGCATAATTTTCCACAGCTTGTCGTCCCTTACCCGTCGCGTTATCCAGGATTATGCGCTGTTCAATCCTTGCCACGTTCTGTTTGGTTTCTTTAACCATATCTGGATTAACTGAAATATAATCAATCCCTTGCTGAATTAAGAAAGATGCTAATTCAGGATATTCAGATGGTGCTTGCCCACATATTGAAACCGTCTTGTTATCTTGGTGAGCAGCCTTAATAAGGTGGCTAATCGCACGTTTCACCGCAAGATCACGTTCATCAAAGAGGTGGGCCACTGTATCATTATTCCGATCACAACCTAAAATAAGCATTGCTAAATCATTGGACCCAATCGAATAACCATCAACATATTTATTAAACTGATCTGCCAAGATGATATTACTTGGGATCTCGGCCATCATGTATACCTTAAAATCTGGACCACGATGTAACCCGGCAGCTGCCATTAATTTTGTAACTTTATCAGCTTCGGCAACGGTGCGGACAAACGGAATCATTACATTGAGGTTCTTTAACTGGAATTCTCGACGCACCTTTTTTACCGCCGCAAGTTCTAGCTTAAAAGCTTCGATATATTTGGGATCATAGTACCGAGAAGCGCCGCGCCATCCCAATAAGTCGGCAGGTTCATGGGGCTCATATTTATCGCCGCCCGTTAAATTACGGTATTCTCCCGACTTAAAATCAGAAAAACGTAAAACCATCGGCCGTGGAGCAATCGCCCGAGCCACTTTAGCAATCCCATCTGCTAACATATCAACAACTTTTTCGGGATGACCAGTTTCAATTAAGTAGAGGGGATGGTCATGAATATAAGTCGTCCAAAGAAATTCTTCTCGCATTAAGCCAATGCCATCAACAGGGAGTTCTGCATATTTTTCTGCTAGTTCTGGATCGCCTAAATTCATCATGACCCTGGTTGCAGTCGGCGGGTAATATTCTGCATGGTGACATTCCGTTGTCTCTTTTTCGCCATTAAATTGTTCTGCGAGATCACCTTGATAAACGACTCCATTTTTAGCATCAATGGTCACTTGTTCACCATCTTGTAGCATTTCAGTAACTGCCTGCCCACAGCTCTTGGTTCCAACGATACACGGAATCTGCATTTCACGAGAAACAATTGCGGCATGGCAGGTCATTCCACCATTATCAGTGATGATTGCTGCTGCTTTTTTCATTGCCGGTACCCAATCAGGCGAAGTCATCAACGTTACTAATATTTCTCCTTCTTCAAATTCATCAATATCTTTAGGATCCGCAATTACATGTACCTTTCCAGTGGAAACGCCTGGACTTGCTGGTAATCCTTTGACCAAGATTTTTTTAGTTTTATTCATTGAGACAGTGGACTCCTTTGTTGCTTGCTTATTATTTTTATTCGACCAAACCGTTTCTGGACGAGCTTGTACTAGCCATAACCGATCTGTGCGGGCGTCTAGCGCAAATTCCATGTCCATGTAACAACCATAGTGCTTTTCAATTTCCTTTGCGTATCCTGCTAATTCATGAATTTGGTTTTCAGTTAGCGCTGGCCGGATTGCCCGGTCTGCTGGCACCGGTTCTTCATGTACTCCGCCACCAGGGGTTTGACACAATTCAATTGCTTTCGGAACTACCGAACGTTCTACTACTTGAAGGTTATTTTTATTAATCACAAAATGATCCGGTGTTACTTTTCCTAAAACAATGTATTCACCTAATCCCCAAATCGTATCAATAACAATTTGGGCATCATTTCCGTTCGCCACGTTAACTGAAAACATAACCCCAGAAGCTTTTGAGAAAACCATCATCTGAACGGCCGCAGATAAAGCCACTTTTTCATGAGGAAAATGTTGCTTATGCCGGTAATAGGTTGCCCGATCGGTAAACAAGGAAGCATAACATTCTTGAACCTTTGCTAATACCATTTCAGCTCCACGCACGTTCAAATACGATTCTTGCTGCCCCGCAAAAGAAGCATTCGGTAAATCTTCAGCGGTAGCACTTGACCTAATTGCTACAAATGGTTCAGTTTCACCCATTTTTTCTGATAAGGCTGCATAAGCTTTTTTGATTGTCATAGCGATCTCACTTGGCATCGGTGCTTCGACAATCATCTGCCGAATATGTGAGCAAACCCGATGAAGTTCGTCAGCATTTTCATAATCATTAATTTCGGCTAATAATTTATTAATTTGGTCGTTTAATCCCGTTTCCGCCATAAATTGACGATAAGCGTGAGTTGTCGTCGCAAATCCATATGGAACTGGAATTTTCATTGCAGAAGTCATTTCCCCTAATGAAGAGGACTTCCCACCAACGAGATTAACGTCCGAGCGATGCAATTCATCAAACCATAAAACATTCATTTGTTCGCGTTTTTCCATTACTGCATCTCCTTAAATTCAATGTATCTCCTTCTTAGGTGGTTCCTAAAAAAGAGTCAAGAAATTTATTTACAGCAAAAAAATGAGCAAACGGTGGCATTCCTGTCCGTTCGCTCATCTGTTTACTTAAAATTTATTTTAATTTGGCTATTTTTATCGTCATTGTGTTTTTCTTAATTTGGAATGGATTACAAATATTGCTAAAAATTTGCAAGCAAAAAAGGACTTTGATATAAGTTAAGTTACTTTCATAAAAAGCAAATACGCAGTACAACAATGGCCTCCAACGTCCGGCTTAAAAACCGAACATTGGAGGCCTATTGTTGCTTGCGAGGGCTCCCAGAGGCTTGCTTCGCGTCGAAAAACGAAGTCACAAGTGACTTCTGTCTCGCTTCCTGAACTAATCTTAGGTTGTTTAACGACCTGTTGTATATTTCTCGCTAAAATTCTTTTGCACATTTTGTGGTGCTTGCGTAAATGGTTCTGACTTAACAAATTTACCGCGGATCATCAACCGATTGGTCCCGGTAGCATCACAGGTGATCAAAGTAATAATCTTTTCCGGTGTATTATCTACCACATCAACCCGGGTCGCCGCAATGAATTCACGTTGATAAATCTTATATTCATAAACGCGATCCATGTTGGTGATATAAATCATCTGTCCCACCTTAGCATGATAATACAATGGGGAAAATAGGATTTTACTCCCGTGGGCCATATTATGACCAGCTAACGCATAGTTACCTTCCCCCATCTTCATGTCCGGACGAAGGGTTCCTGCTGCTAACGCAAGGGTTGTATTATCAATCCCATTAGCAATTGGAATCGTCATATTAATAGCCGGAACCGTAATTGCTCCAATGGTATTAATCGATTGCTTATTTGCACGAGCCTTGGCAGCCGTTTGCAAGTTAAGATCTTTGACACTTTGAAAATCATAGGTCGCTTTTTTCTTTTGGTTGCTTTGAACCGTTTGCCGAGTAATCTCAGGTTTATAACTCCCTACTAAGTAAGACTTAATCTGTTGGTTAAAAATTAAGACAACTGAAATCAATAACAGTACAACAACCGCTGTCCACCATAACCATTCAAATGATCGCTTTTTATCTTTTTTCACGATATTGAACTCCTTACTTTTTATTATGAACTTAGTATAACCTGCTTAATTAATTTTGAGTAGCCCCCTGCTTATTTTGCGAATTAGGATTACCGTTGTCATTTGGATCAAGCAAATACTCTTCAATTAACCGTACAATCTGTTTATTTTGTGGCAAGTTAGAGTGTTGAGCATCTTTTCCCGTGACCGTCATACTCGTATAATGGGCCACTTGTTTTTGATAAATGTACTTACCGGCATCGACGCTTCCTTCTGGGACGAGACCATCCGATGTATAAGTTTCTGTCCCTGCGACCGAATAAACTAATAAGTTTTTAGGAATTCGACTTCGATACTTTACAAAATCAGAAAACATTTGCGTCGGATGGCTAACAGAAGACTCCGCAAAGTTGTATGGCGTTCCCAGTATCATTAGCCTTTTAATTGTAATCGCATCTTTATATTCAGAGTAGTAATGTTCCAACCAATAAGTCCATACTAGACCCCCATTGGAATGGCCAAACGCCTTAAAGTTATTAAAATTATACTCTTCCGTCAATCGTTCAAAGGCTTTATTAACCATTTGCGCTTGTTTCTTTATATTTTGATAGCCATCGCGATTATTCTCAAAGCCAATCACGATAATCGGCTCGTTATCGCCGCGATTTATCCATCCTTGCGAAACAATTTTACCGCTGTTCATTACTTCTAAGCGCAACACACTATGTTTTTTAGGGCTATCCTCGTTAAGTTTACGAATAAGTGGATTAAAGCGGTTTTGTGTTGCTGAGCTTCCAGGAACCATAATTATCGGCGACATTCTAGAATTATGTTGGGCAGCTAAATATTTATTTGTATCTTTCATCCAATAATATGCTGGAATTGCCATTAGGACTAAGATCAATATTAGGCCAATCAATACTAAACGAGTGTGGAGAATTGATTTAGTCATTTTTTTCATGACTGATCACGTCCTGTTCTGCTAATATTAAGCGATTTTCAACGACTAAGGCCAGTTTTACAAAGGGGATATAGGCAGCGCTATCGATTAAAAGCAATACCAAGGTAAAAATCAAAATTCCCCAATTACCATTTGTCCCCAAAAAACTAATAAGGGGTCCCGGTGTCCCCTGCAAAACCGGGTAAGGTGTTGAAGGTATTAAGTGAATCGCAATCGCTAAACTGGCAAGGAGAATGTTTACAATCGGTAAGAAGACAAATGGGATCAGAAATAATGGATTAAATACAACCGGTAAGCCAATCATTGCCGCATAATTAAAATTAAATAGTGTTGGTAAGGCCGTCCACTGGGCAACACAATGCATATAGGAGCCATTAGAAGTTAACAGAATGGCAACTATCAAGGCAAGGATCAATCCATCGCCCCCAAAGTTAGCAAATGAATTATAAAGAGAACTGCCTAAAAACTCATACGGTACATTCCACGGAGTTCCATGAGCGAGCGCATAGTTCAAGTTAGCAGTAAATGAATCTCCAGAGGTTAACGCCATCGAAGTGTATGGAACACCTAATCCTAACCAATCAAATATTGTTAGCCCCATTGTAGCTAATAACGTCAGCCATAATTGCCGATGCTCTTGGGCAGTCGTAACTAACGTGGAGTAACTTGTTGACCAAGCATGATAGATTGTGTTGGAATTTAAGAAAAGAGCAACCGTCACTCCAAAAATAAGACTAATTGTCATTGGCAGCATTGAACTAAATGATCGTTCCTGTAATAACGGCAACGCATTGGTATTATCACCATCTTTGGGCGGGGTTAACCACCGGTAAAGCTGGCCGATTCCGTAACCAAGAATTAAAACGATTAACAAACTATTGCCACTGAGGAGCCGTTGATAAAAGCTAAGGGAAAATTGCGGGGACGACTTGCCATAACGATAAGACATTAGTAAAAGGGTCAAAATAGCGGTTATTCCGGCAAATTTACCGTCTCGCCGATACCTTTTCGCCGTAAATTTTGCTGCCATATAAACAGTATAAATTCCTAGAATCCCTAAGGTTAATTGACTAATGCTAGTTAACATAAATTGAATAATCCGCAACACGTTCTGTGGTATTACATCAAGAAAAGCAATATTATAAATAAATCCATCTGGTTTAAAAACAGTTTTCAAAATCATCTTTGCCATCGTTCCAATAAAAACAATGGGAAAAATCATAATTAATGTCTGCCGAGTTATTCTAACAAAAGAATAACGATGCAGAGCAATTATTCGATTAATTATTTTTTCATGCATAGGTAGCCCCCACTTTCTCAATTATCAATATTATACGCAGAGAAAGATCAATACTTAAAGACGCAAAATAACGTTAATAATGATTTATTAGACTTAATTCAAAAAAAGCCGGGAAAAACTTTCGCTTTTCCCGGCTTTTTTGAATTATAAGAAGTTCGATTACTTGAGACCGTACTTCTTGTTGAACTTGTCGACAGCACCGTCGGCTTGAGTAAACTTTTGCTTACCAGTGTAGAATGGGTGTGAATCTGAAGTAACTTCAACCCGAATTAATGGGTATTCGTTACCGTCTTCCCACTTAACAGTTTCACTTGAAGTGGCTGTTGAGCCAGAGAGAAACTTGTAACCAGTAGATGAATCTTCAAAAACTACTGGATGATAATCTGGATGAATTCCTTGTTTCATAATTTATTACGCTCCTTTTGCCATGAATCATTGCCTGAAACATAGATAATCAACTCTAACAGGATACCACGATTTAAAGAAGTACGCAACTTCTAACCAATTTTTACTGAAGAATCGTCCTCAATAGAAACATTGGCATGAAGGCGATTAAGCTTCCATACAATTCGATCGTAACCCCGTAAAATATTTCCGGCATTATTAATTACAGTCTGTCCATCTGCCATTAATCCAGCAATGGTTAAAGCTGCTCCGGCACGAATCTCACCTGCAGAGACTTCTGCGCCATGAAGCTTTTCTGTATGTTTAACGATAATCATCCCATCATGTGCTTCAATCTTCATCCCCATTTTTTGTAGTTGGGAAATGTGCTTTACACGCTTGGGATAAATGGTATCAACAATCGTACTATCACCATCAGCAAGAGACATCAATGGGGTAAGCGGTTGTTGTAAATCAGTAGCAAAACCAGGGAATGGCATTGTCTTAACAGTAACCGGATGTAAATGACTGGATTTTGGTACATAAATCTTATCGCTATCGATTTGAAGTTCAACACCCATTTCAATCATTTTACTGGTAAATGATTCTAAGTGTTCAGGAATAACATTATGGATCATAACCCCATCACCAAGCGCTGCTGCCAAGGATAGGTATGTTCCTGCTTCAATTCGATCAGCAATAATTGTATGAGTATTCATTGACTGAAGTGTCTTTACTCCAGTGATACGGATAGTATCGGTTCCAGCACCCCGAATTTTGGCGCCCATATTATTTAAGAATGTTGCCAAATCAATAATTTCCGGCTCACGAGCTGCATTTTCAATAATCGTTGTTCCTTCAGCGCGAACAGCTGCTAAGGTAGCATTAATCGTTGCACCAACTGATACCATATCTAAAAAGATCCGAGACCCATGTAAGCCATTCGGCGCATCTAAATGAACAGTACCCTTTTCTTCGCTAACGGTTGCTCCAAGTGCTTTAAATGCTTTTAAATGTTGGTCAATTGGGCGAGGGCCGATATTATCGCCTCCCGGAAATGTTAATGTCGCGCGATGGAAACGACCTAATAATGCACCCATAAAGTAATAGGAAGCCCGAAGACTTTTAATTGCCTTGCTTGGAAGTTCAGCTTCTACGATTTGTGTTGGATCAATATCTAAAACTCCGTGACTAAACTCGGACTTTACATTCATTGACTCCAAAATAATCATCAGATTGTGAACATCCAAGATATCTGGAACCGTGTCAAACTCTACAGGGGTATCCGCAAGAATAGCAGCTGGAATTAATGCCACTGTACTATTTTTGGCACCACCGATCGTAACTTCGCCAGAAAGACGGTTTCCTCCTTGAATGATCATTTTCTTCATTTCTGCGTTTCCTCACTTAAAAATTTTAGTCTGTTTTTCATTTAAGCTAAGTTAATGATTATTTCAGTTACAAAACAGTCAACTGTAATAATAATGAAATATCAAGAGAATTACAACCTTTTATAAACAATCTTAAAAAAAAACATAAGGTCAGGCCAAAAATTAGCATATTTAACTTAAAATTTAATAATTCTACTAAACAAAAAACAAGAGAAGTGACATTCTTGCCCCCATCTCTTGTATTAAATATATTATACAATTTAATTTTTTATTTGTCCTCAGCAGCTGCTTTTACAAATGCAGCAAATAATCCTTCTGGATGATTAGGACGCGACTTGAATTCTGGGTGGTATTGAGCAGCCACGAAGAATTTTTTATCAGGAATTTCAACTACTTCAACTAAATTCCGATCTGGGTTTACTCCAGAAATAACTAAGCCATGGTTTTCCATTTCTTGACGGTAGTCGTTGTTGAATTCATAACGGTGACGGTGCCGTTCACTGATCATTGATTGGTTACCATAAGCCGCTGCCGCAACTGTTCCTGGCTTAAGCTTACATGGATATGCACCAAGCCGTTGTGTTCCTCCCATATTTTCAATGTCCGCTTGATCTGCCATCAAGTCAATAATATTGTGTTTAGTGTTTGTATCAAATTCAGTTGAGTTTGCATCAGTGTAGCCCAATACATCGCGTGCAAATTCAATACATGCTGTTTGCATTCCTAAGCAAATACCGAGATAAGGAACATCATTTTCCCGAGCATACTTAATTGCAGTGATCATTCCTTCTACTCCCCGATTTCCAAAACCACCAGGAACAAGAATCCCATCGTAGTCTTTCAATGTCTCTTCAACATTTTCTGGAGTAATGTTTTCAGCATTAAAGTGGTCAATCTTTACCTTAGCATTGACAGGATAACCAGCATGACGTAATGATTCATTAACTGAAATATAAGCATCCTGTAAGTCAGTATACTTACCAACCATCGCAATCTTAACGGTCTTAGTTAAGTCATGTTCAATATGATTTACCATTTCAGTCCATTCTGTCATGTCAGCTTCTGGCACGTTTAAACCAAAGTGGTCGACAACCAATTGATCCATTCCTTGCTTTTGTAAGTTTAACGGAATTTCATAAAGGGTATGAACATCCATCGATTCAACAACGGCTTTAGGATCAACATCACAGAATAAGGCGATCTTCTTCCGCATATCATCAGTAATTGGTTGCTCTGTCCGAACAACTAAAATGTTAGGTTGGATTCCTAAACCACGTAATTCGCGAACACTGTGTTGAGTTGGCTTAGTCTTCATTTCACCAGCAGCACGAAGATATGGTACTAAGGTAGTATGGATGTACAATACATTTTCACTACCCACTTCTTCTTTCATTTGGCGAATAGCTTCCATGAATGGTTGTGATTCAATGTCCCCAACTGTACCACCAATTTCGGTAATTACAACTTCAGCATCAGTACTTTCACCAGCACGCTTAATCTTGTCCTTAATGGCATTAGTGATGTGTGGAATAACTTGTACTGTCCCACCAAGGTAATCCCCACGGCGTTCCTTACGAAGAACTTCAGAGTAGATTTTACCCGTTGTAACATTTGAATATTTATTAAGATCATTATCGATAAAACGTTCATAGTGACCAAGGTCCAAATCAGTTTCTGTTCCGTCATCAGTCACAAAAACTTCACCGTGTTGGTATGGACTCATCGTACCGGGATCAACATTGATGTAAGGATCGAATTTTTGGATTGCAATCTTCAGGCCCCGATTTTTTAATAACCGTCCTAAAGAGGCAGCAACGATTCCCTTTCCTAATGATGATACAACTCCACCGGTTACAAAAATGTATTTCGTCATTGTCGTCTACTCCTTTTTTATATTTGCGGGTGTGATAATAGAAAAAACTCCCTATTTCAAATAAAACACTGAAACAGGGAGCTTATTTATCTACGAACTTATTGGCCTGTTTTTACAGGCGCCCAAGAAAAATAATACAGGGTCAATAAATAATAGTCAAGCACAAAGTTGAAAATCATTCGTCATCCTCGTCTTCATCTTCTTCATCATGTAATTCTGATAGCTGACCTTCAATACCGTCGTCAAGATCATCATCGTCGTCACTGAAGTCATCAGTGTCGTCATCATAATCATCTTCAGAATCAGTGTCATCGTCAGTATCAAGATCCTCATCTTCAGGATCATCATTGTCATAGTCAATTACATCGTCATCGTCATCGGTGTCTGCGAGGAAAGCATTGACTTTACGCCGCTTCTTCTTTGGACGATCATCCTCTTCATCTTCTTCGTTTTCACCAACTGTGGCTTCATCGATAGATTCGAATGGGTACCAAGCACGCAGACCCCAGGTGTTGTCACCAAGGGAAATAAAACTGCCATCAACATTTAAGTCAGTATAGAACTGTGCAAGACGTTCACGAATTTCCTCATCGCTCTTACCCAGATATTGCTGAACCTCGTTGGTTAAATCAACAAACGCCATTGCTTCTCCATGGTGAGCTAAAATAGCGTGTGCGACTTCAATCATTGAAAGTTCTGATTTGTCCTGACCGTCAAAAACCTTTAAATCCAAATTGGTGCACATCCCTTCAAAAAGTCTAAACTACATCATACAATATTAAGCAGCAAATTGCAATTCTAGTTGGTAACTACCTATTAATTGTCCCGCTTGTTTTAGTTGGTACTTAACAGAAAGGTGGCCAGCCGGAGCCTTTACATCAACGTCTTTTTCCAAACTTTCTGTTAACACGTCAATTTTAATCATACCGTATTCTGTTTGGTACCGCATGATGGTTTCTTGTGTTGGGTCTAAAAATAGGTTTGTTTCGACATTTCCACGCCTTCTTAAGCGGATTAGCTCATCTTCAAATTTAATTTGGACCGGCGTTTCTTGACCATCTTGGTGTTCAATGTACCGTAAATAATACTTACCATTCATTTCAACAAAAGTACCTTCTTCAGTAAAGGTAAATTTTTCTTGCTGTCCATTTTGATCAATGATCGTTGAGAGATTTACATGAACAGGAATTACACTTTTGATAATAAACTCCTCCTTTCACTTTGCTCATCGTCATTATTATACTCTTTTTACCATTGAACTACTCCCACTTAGCTAAACCTACGGTTTAATGCTTGAAGTAGGAGATTCTGGAAACATCGCATACTTACCCTACCGATTCTGAACGAACCTTCAAGCAGAGGTTACGACTATTAGCCAAGGCTCGTCCCAAGCCTAACTTTATCTATCGGATAGCTAATCCTTTTTGCAAGATGACTTGTGCAGCGTTAATATCACGATCTAAATGTTTACCACAGTTTGGACAATCCCACTCACGTACCGCTAACCATTCCGATTTATTCAATCCTAACCGATGATTATTCTTCCCACAATTAGCACAAATTTGGCTAGTATATGACGGATTGACCTGAATAAGCTTTTTACCGTACCAGTCACACTTATATTGCAACATATCTACTAATTTTGACCAGCTAGCGTTAGCGATTGCTCTAGCTAAATGGTGATTCTTCATCATTCCCTTAGTATTAAGTTTTTCCAACACAATGATGTCGTACTTTTTGACCAATTTAGTAGTGAATTTTTGTAGCTGATCCAACCGTTGGTTGGCAATCTTTTGTCGATACTTCGCCACCATAATACGAGCTTTCTGATAATTCTTAAAATCATCTAATTGCCGTGGAACTAACACTTTATTATGATGATCCCAGGCGATTTCCTGCTGAGCCTTTAAGAACCGACGACTACGCAATTTCTCCCAACGATACAACTTTTTATGGTATTTGTCTTCAAAATGATTGATCGGTTCCTTGCATCCATCTGAAAGATTAAGTAATGACTTAAGTCCTAAATCGCCACCAATATATTTACTTGTTTTAGGAAGAGTTTGGTTTTCGCTTTCCACTAAAACAGTAATGTAATATTGACCAGCAACGTTCAGACGAACAGTGACATTCTTAATTTTACCCATTGGCAATCGACCAGCTCTAAAATAGACGATACCGAGTTTTGGTAACTTTATATGATGGCAATCTAAAACTTTAATATTGCCATTAACGTACTTTGAATTGTAGCTCTGAGAATATTTTCTGGATTTAAATCGAGGGAACTTATTTTGACCTTTAAAAAAGCGTTGAAAAGCATCGGCTAAATTGCGATTAGCACTTTGCAAAGCAGTTGATTCTGCTTGTTTCAACCAAGGATACTCAACCTTAAGTTGTTTCAACAGATTATTCATCCCAAAGGCATTCACAAATTTAGCTTCCGGATTATTCTTGCGCCGTTCAATTTGCATATTAAGCATTTGATTCCATACAAAACGAACACAACCGAAGGTTTGCCAGAGCTGATTTCGTTGTGCTGAATTTGGATAGATGCGCATTTTAACGGCTTTTAGAACCATTATTTTCTCCCTTGACTTTCAATATATCGTTTTACAACTTCTAAAGGCGCTCCACCAGTGCTAATTAAGCAATAGCTTTGTGTCCAAAAGGCTGATTTCCAAAGATATTGCTTGATTTCTGGAAATTGTTTTTTGACCATTCTGGAGCTAGACGATTTGTAAGCATTTAAAAATTTAGCCATTTCCGTATGAGGCGTTGCTCTAAACAAAACATGTACGTGGTCCTGATCATGATTCCATTCTTGCAAATTAATGCCGTATGCTTGTCCCACAACTACAAAACGATGTTTAAGATATTCAGATATTTCATCGTTAATTACTTTTCGACGATACTTAACCACCATTACCAAATGGTAATTAAGTAAGTATACTGAATGCTGATTTCTATCTAATTCTATTGTTATCACCACATTTTATAGATATATACTAAATATATCATAGAACAAAATAAAAAGCACTAACGTGCTTTAAGAGAGCGATTCATCCCCTACTTATAGAAGTGGGGGTATTCTCGCAAATTTATGGATAAATTGCATATAAAAAAGCAGACAAAATCGCCCATATAACCGCTTTATTCCTCATAATTTCTTCTTGCCTTCTTTAATTAAGGAATAAAGTTAAAATCCATTTCCTGTAAAGTATTCATATTTTCCAAAACCGATTTGATCCCATCTAACCATGGCAGGATCATCATTGCCCCGCTTCCTTCGCCAACACACATATCAATATCAATATACGGTGCCAAACCTAGTGCTTGTAATACAATCTGTGAACCATGCTCTTTTGACTTATGGGTCGGAATCATATAAGCAATAATCTCTGGATTGATCGTACTTGCTAATAATGCTGCCGAATAAGATAAAAAGCCATCTAATAAAACCGGTTTCCTCATTGCACCAGCAGCTAGGATCGCACCGGCCATTGCACCAAGCTCGAGTGCCCCAACCTCACTTAACACCGTTAGTGCATCATTATTCTTCTTTCCACTAAAGCCCGCACGATCAAGGCTTTTATTAATTACTGCGATTTTATGCTTTAGCCGTTCATCAGAAATATTAGAGCCTCTTCCCGCAACTTCTTCACCGGTTTTTCCTAAGATTGCCGCAATTATTGCTGATGCTGCTGTGGTATTGCCCATTCCTAACTCACCAACCGCAATTACTTGGTTACCAGCTTGGTATGCTTCGATTCCTTTATCAAAGCCATATTGAACTGCCCGCCTTGCTTCATCAACCGTCATTGCGGGTTCCACTAACATATCACCGGTTTCTTGCCGAATTTTATTTTCCTCTACCAACGGCGAGTTTAATTCGGCATTAATTCCGATATCATAAACCTGCAAATGACAATTAAATGCTTTTGCGAGCGCTGCAACGGCAGTATGACCATTCATCATATTCACCGCCTGAATTGCCGTAATTTTTTGCGGGCTCGCTGATACGCCTTCGTGAACTACGCCACTATCAGCTGCAAAGACCAAACATTTTCGCGGTTTAACATCAAAATCGCTTGTCCCATAGATTCCCGCTAAATGATCAGCTAATTCCTCAAGCCGACCAAGCCCCTTGACTGGTTTTGCGAGATTATCAAGTCTTGCTTGCATCTTAGCCATTGCTTCTTTTGACAACGGTTGGCATCGTACCTCATTAAAATTCATTTTACTTATTCCTTTCGCTTTGCCAAATACTCTCTAACACATGTGCTAAAACATCTCTTTTTTCTGTTGGTACTTTTACTTTTAGCCCCTTTGTCGCCAAGTACTTTCCCGTGCTTGTTCCTAATACATAATAATTAACGTGTTTATAATCGCTACTATCAACTTTAGTCATCACTTCATACATCCGATCAAAGTTAGACGAGCTTGTTACTAGTATTGAGGTAATTTGATGCTTTAAAAAGATTTTTAAGCCCTTGCTAGCATGTAGCTTATCCCACGTATTTTGGTAAATTACTACCTTACTTCCAATAAAGTCGTCATAGTACTTTTCGGCCTTATCCCCAATTAACCAGCATACACTAGTAACCTCTTGCTGTTCTAAGTCTTTAAGAAGAGCATTCCGGTTTTCGCTCTCTGCTACTTTAATCGGATTTTTGATTTTTTCTTGTAAAACTTTTTTGATCTTATCACTAAGGACATAAATCGTTGCGGCTTTATTAAGTTTACTTAACTCCTCAATAAACACTTTTGCTCCGTACAGGCTAGTAATAACCAATGTCGCGCTTTTTTTTACCTGCTGAATCTCTTCTCTACTGAGTTTAACCGGTTTTAGGACGCGAAACGGAAAGTAAATCACGTCTTCTTGCTGTTCTAATCGCATCCGCCAATAAATTGGAATTTTATGTTTAGGATATGTTATCAAAATTGCCATAATTCTCCATCCCCTATTGATTCATTTCCCACTGGTAAACACTCCCATTTCTAAACTCAATTGTGCTATAGCAAGACGCCTTAAAATCAAGCGAATAAAAATCCGCTGTCGGGTCAATCAATTCTTGGTATATCAGACGAAGAGACCCAAGGTGGGCTACGATAAAAACTACATCACTTTCCGTAACATGCTCCAATAACCATTGCAAGCCTTGCTGTACCCGAGTCCGAAAGTAATCAAACGGTTCGACTGTTGCTGGTGTATATGTTAACGGTGCCGATAGCCATTTTTCCCAATCTTCTGGATACTGAGTTTCAATTTCATCTGCATCTAATCCTTCCCAATTGCCAAATCCTTTTTCAGCTAAATCAGGAATTATTATTGTCGGAGTTGTCGGAAAGAATGCTTCTGTTGCACTAATCGTTTGTTTTGTCCGTTGAAGATTAGTCCTAACAAATAATGTAGGCTGAAGCTTTCTTACCTTTTCTGCTAATTCCTGTGCTTGCCTTTTTCCTTTTTCATCAAGACTAACATCAGCCGACCCGTAAAATTTTCGCAAATGATTATAATTGGTCTCTCCGTGTCGTGCTAAAATCAGTTTCATAATCCAAACCTCAATAAAATAGTAAGTGTTATCAAAAAAATCAATGGAGAAAGACTAGCAAATGCTCCTAACGTATCTCCCGGCGTTCCTCCTAACACTTTCGTCACCTTTCGACGATAGAAAAAGGCTACCAATGGGATCATTAAGTAGCTAACTAAGCCCTGCCATGAAAAGCAGAGGCTAACAACAATAATTGCAAAAACCTGTGCGACTACTATCCGCCAAGGTTTAATTCCTAGCCAGATGTTTGAAAGCCCCTTTTTATTACCTGGATAAACCATTTTATAAAAGAGGAGTGACAAACCGGCCTTAGTCAGCATAGTTAGACAAATTGTCAATAGGATCATATGAGTAAGGGTTAAATAACGGCTAATAACAATTCCTAAGCCAACAACTAATGCATAATAATAGACCAGTGCCAAGCTCCCCATTGTCCCTAGCCGACTGTCCTTCATAATTGCAAAAATCTTATCAGATGTTCGAGACGAGAAAAAGCCATCGGCCGTATCGGCAAGTGCGTCAAGGTGAAAGCCCCCCGTTAATAAGCCATCAGTAATCCAGTATAAAATCCACGCAAACCATAATGGAAAAAGGTAGGTAAAGCCCCAAAAGATTAGCCCTTCAATACATCCTAATAAAAAGCTAAAAAGGGTAATATATTGGATACTCGTTTTGAATTTATTAGTTGCATCATCAACAGGGATTGGAATGTTCAGCTTAGTAAAAAACTGCCCAAATAAAATCAACGCATCTTTCATTTCATCACCTACTTAATTTTCTGGACTAATCCGCTAATGACAAAATAGACGTCATCTGCTTTCTTGGCAATTAGCTGGTTAACCTCACCATACAAATCGCGTAAAATCCGTGTTTGCTTGGTTGCTGGTACTACTCCTAAGCCAACTTCATCGCTAACTATTACCATTGATTGACTATTCTGCTTTTGCGCTATTAAAATTTTTGTCCACTCATCAAGAATCATTTGTCGAATTTTTGCTATTTCTGTCGAAGATGTTTGCTCTAAATAAGCATCTATTCTTTCTGGCGTTGTTTTAGTTAGCACAAAATCATAAAACAAGTTTGTAACTAGCATTATCGCATCATCAAGTAAGTAGCCATCTAAAGGATTATCTTCAATCGCTTCTGCAATATCTCTATATTGTTCTCGCGTTGTCCAATTAGCTGATCGGCGCTCTTGATGGCGTTTTATTCGTAATTGCATTTCACCGTCCGGATTTTTTACTACACCAGTTGCGATATAGCAAACCTTTTCTTGGCGCGAATATAAACTTTCAGCAAATTCTGACTTACCGCTCTTGGCACCGCCTAAGACAAGGGTTAAGTTTTGCTTTCCCATTTTTTCACTTCTTTCAAAAAAAGCCGTGACAATTCCTTGCCACAGCCTTTTAATCTTTTATTTACTTGGTTGCCGCATTAAATGCTGCATCAAATGCTGCAATTGTCTTTTCAATGTCCTCATCAGTGTGCTTAGTAGAAATAAAGTTTGTTTCAAATTGTGAAGGTGCAACATAAATACCATGGGCTAATAGTTCCCAGAAGCACTTTTCAAAGAGTTTCTGATCACATGCCTTTACATCATCAAAGTTATTAATTGAATCACCATTATAGAAGTAGCTCCACATTGTTCCAACATGATGAACAGTCATTGGTACACCATACTTATCTGCAGCTTGCTTAATCCCATCAGTTAATGCTGTAACTTTTTTATCCATCTCAACATAATCTTCAGGGGTTAATTGCTTAAGCGTACTGATTCCGCCTGTCATTGCTAATGGATTTCCAGAAAGGGTTCCAGCGTGATAAATACTACCAGCAGGGGTAATTTGCTCCATAATTTCACGACGACCACCAAACGCACCCACTGGAAGTCCTCCACCAATAACTTTGCCTAGTGTTGTTAAATCAGGGGTAATATTAACTAAACTTTGTACACCATGATATGCTGCTCGGAAGCCAGACATTACTTCATCAAAAATAAGAAGGGACCCGTGCTCTTTGGTAACATCACGAAGAGTTTGCAAGAAGTCTTGAGTACCAGGAATAACACCCATATTTCCCGCTACTGGTTCAACAATCGCACAAGCAATTTCATCCCCATGATCTGCAAATAATTTCTTAACACCGTCCACATCATTGTAGGCAACTGTTAAGGTATCGTAAGCAAGGTCATCAGGTACACCAGGCGAAGTATTAATGCCAAATGTTGCTAAACCTGACCCTGCGTCAACTAATAGCGAATCACTGTGTCCATGATAATTACCCACAAACTTTACAATCTTCTCGCGGCGAGTGTACCCACGGGCTAACCGAATAGCACTCATTGTCGCTTCCGTTCCTGAAGATACCATCCGAATCATTTCTATTGATGGCATAATCTTATTAACAATTTTTGCTAATTCAGTTTCCTGTAATGTAGGCGCACCATAGCTCGTGCCTTTTGCAACTGCCTTATCAAGCTCAGCTACTACTTGATCGTCTGCATGTCCTAAAATTAGCGGACCCCATGATAAAACATAATCAATATATTTATTTCCATCAATATCGTAAATATATTCGTCTTTACCATGGTCAATAAAAAGCGGATCGCCACCAACATTTTTAAATGCTCGTACAGGACTATTAACCCCGCCTGGCATATACTTTTGTGCTTCCTTAAAAGCTGCCTTTGATCTTGTTGTATTTAATTTACTCAAAATAAACCCACCTAACAAATTAAAGTTTTTTAGCAACGTCCTTGGCAAAGTAAGTAATAATTAAGTCTGCCCCAGCTCGTTTCATTCCAACCAAACTTTCATAAACTATTTGGTCCTCATTAATCCAGCCATTAGCTGTAGCTGCCTTAACCATTGCATATTCACCAGAAACATTATATGCAACTAGTGGTAATAAAGTATGGTTACGAACTTCACGCATAATATCTAAGAAGGCCATTGCTGGTTTAACCATCACAAAATCAGCACCTTCCTTTTCATCACTAGCTACTTCACGCAATGCTTCTAGGCGATTAGCTGGATCCATTTGGTATGTTTTTCGATCTTTAGGTCCTTCTTTAGGTGAACCATCTGCTGCGTCACGGAATGGACCGTAGAATGAAGAAGCAAACTTAACCGCATAGGACATAATTGGTGTGTTCTTGAATCCTGCTTCATCTAATCCTTGACGAATAGCAGCGACATAACCGTCCATTGCATTTGATGGCGCAATAATATCCGCACCGGCTGCCACTTGGCTAACTGCTGTTTTAGTAAGATATTCTAAGGATTCATCGTTTAAGACTATTCCGTCTTTAAGAATTCCGCAGTGACCGGTACTGGTGTATTCACATAAGCAGGTATCTGCAATTACGATTAATTCAGGATAGTTTTTCTTGATTAACCGAATCGCTTGTTGGACAATACCATTCTCTTCCCAAGCGCCGGTTCCAACCTCGTCTTTTTTCTCTGGAACACCAAAAATAATAATTGATTTAATACCAAGGTCCACGATTTCCTTGATTTCATCCAAAATGGTATCAAGACTATACCGGTAAATTCCCGGCATTGACGGAATTTCTTCTTTGCCGTTGATTGTTGCGTCCACGAAAACCGGCATAATTAAATCATCTTTATTTAAATGAGTTTCTCTTACCAAATCTCGCATTGCAGCGCTAGTACGTAAACGACGATGACGATCAAATTGCAACATTATTACTAATCTCCTTCAATAATTCCAAAATTATCCTTAGCCAATAACTGATCAGCAACCACCTTGCCGACTCCAGGCTTATTGGCAGGAACTGCTACTTCTTTAATTAAGTGTTCACCATTAGGGGATGCTATTAACCCGTCAAAAACAATCTGCTGGTCCTGTAAGTAAGCATGCCCACCAATTGGGAAATTACAGCTTCCTCCTAACTCACGCATGAATTCTCGTTCGATATGAATACACTTTGCCGATTGCGGATCATTAATCTGATCAAGCATTTTGCGTACTCTTTCATCCGCCTTCCTACATTCAATTGCTAAACATCCCTGCCCAACAGCTGGAACAATAATATCTTTTAGTGATAGCTGATGATAGCTGCTTAAGTCAATACTCAAGCGGTCTAGCCCTGCCTCAGCTAAGACAACTCCGGCAAGATTTTCTGTGTCTATTTTCTTTAGCCTAGTGTCTATATTACCCCTAATCGGTATAATTTTTAAATCAGGTCGAACATTCAATAACTGACCCTGACGGCGCAAACTATTAGTACCAATTCGGGCACCGTGTGGAAGAGCATCAAGACTGGTGAATTCTTGACGGCTCACCAAACAATCAAACGGTGATACTCGTTTAGGGAAGGCGCCAAGTGTTAATTCATCAGGCAGTACCGGCATTACATCCTTAAGACTATGAACAGCAAAATCAATGGTACAATTTTTTAACTCTTCTTCAATCTCTTTTACAAAAACACCCTTACCGCCAATTTTAGCTAGGCTTGCTTGCTGATTACGATCGCCCTCAGTAATAACATTCTTAATTTCAAATTGTGTTGTCGGAAAAAGTTCCTTAAGCGATGCAATCACTAGCTTGGTTTGCGCCATTGCCAGCTTACTTTTCCGACTACCAACAATTACTTTATCTGTCATTTTCTTGATTCTCCACCTTTAAATTGTCCATCCCAAAGATTTTACAGAAAAAGTCAATATCCGATGTCGCTCCTGGCGTTACTGATAACTCTTTGATCTCTTTGATTGGTCCCTTAATCATCTGGTTAATGATACTCTTCATATGCTTACTAATTACTTTACGTTCATGGGCATTTAATTCTGGTAATTTACGTAGAAGACTATCATATGCTTCTCCTTCAATTTTTAATGAATGCTCACGAAGCCCTCTAATTACAGGAACAATATGCAATTGCTTTTCCCAAACATAAAAGTTGTTAACTTCAAGGGGAATTTCTTTAGCAATTTGATTTAACATTTGATTTTTCTTGGTGTCATTCGTTTCTAATATTGAGTGCAAATTGTCGATATCATAGTAATTGACGGATTCACTATCATAGGCGACATTTCGTGGAACACCCAAATCAACAATCACTTGCTGACGATCATCGGTTACCCGATATAGTGGCTCCTTTACTGAAGCAGCAAAAACAGCAGCATCAACCTCTGCCATCACTGAATCTAACCGGCTAAATGGTCGTGCTTCCACTACCCCTTGCAACTCGTTAGCAATCTGTTTAGCTTTCTGGTCTGTGCGGTTCAATAGTAAAACTTTACTAAAGCCCATGTTACTAGCATTATAAGCAGTATGTTTACCAATATGTCCTAACCCAATTACCGCCAAACTCTTACCTTCTAATGAACCAAAATCGCTTTTAATTTGATGTAATCCTGCTTGACTAGAAGACTGAGCCAGTTCACTTACCCGATACTCTGTATGCATTCTTTTAGAAAATGTAATTGCCTGCCGAAACAGATGATTCAATATTACTCCGGTTGTTCCTTGATCTGTTGCAACTTGAAATGCATTTTTCATCTGTCCCAGGATCTGCGGCTCACCTTTAATTAAAGAATCCAGCCCCACAATTACTCGGAAAAGATGACTTGCAGCATCATCCTTGGTGGTAATTGAAACATACTGATTAAATTCTTCTACCGTATAATGGAACCACTCCGCCAAAAAACGTTTAATGTAATAGCGACCCGTATGAACCTGGTCCACTACCGCATAAATTTCAGTCCGATTACAGGTTGAAATCAACAAGTTTTCTAAAATACTCTTTTCCGCATTAAGCAACCTATTAGCTTTGGGAATCTCGTCAGCTGAAAAAGAAAATTTCTCTCGTAATTCAATTGGTAATTGATGATAATTCAAACTCACACACATCAAATACATTCTTATTCAAACTCCTTATGAAATCTCTTACTAACCCATTCTTTAATCTCATTTTTCATTTTTTTAGCAACACTGGGTGATTTTCCCATTGTCGAAATACTGATAAACATATCATCTGAGCTAAGTGTTGCTAAATTATAAAAATCAGAATTAGTTTTATCACTAGTATTATTTACTAATTGAAAATGTGTTGCCTCCGCTTTGACACGGTCGTTAACCTGCGCGTCATTTGTACATGCGATAATAATATCCATCTCTTCGACATATTTCCGCCGATAAATATCCTGAATCCAGTTAATCTTAGCTTGATCAATATTCGCAACTAACTCAGGACTAATAACTGTCGGTACTACACCAGCCAAGAGCAATTTCTTAATTTTACGATGGGCAACTTTTCCGCCACCAATTACTGCTACTTTTTTTTTTGCCAAATTTAAAATAATCGGATATGGTGCTTCCATCATCTTAATCACCCTTTACTTTTTGTTGAATCATGCAAAATCTGTTCAAACTTTTCCATATCAACATTTTGTTCAAATAATTGAGCAAGTTTCTCATATTGCTGATCTTTATAATCGCTAATCGAAACATTAGTGTTAACAAGTGGCGCTAAACCCTTACTTGTCCTAATCTTATTCAAAAAATGGCGCGTCCAATAAGGATTATCGAAAATTCCATGAAGATAAGTCCCCATTACGGTTCCATCGCTACTAACCGCCCCGTCTTCCCGCGACTCTGATTGACCGTTAGTCGTATAAATAACAGAGAAAGGCGTTGCATTTAGGCCTAATTTAGTAGTCCCCATATGAATTTCGTAACCCTTTAATGTATAATTCTTTCTTTTGGCAACGGCCTGTGTTGTTGTCTTTTGCTCGTTAAAGGTTGTTTCCGTGTCAAGCAGCCCCAAACCTGCTTGTTCCTTAATTGGTGATTCAATTGCTTCGGGATCATAAAGTTTTCGACCAAGGATTTGATAACCGCCACAAATACCAACCACCTTACTACCATCTTGGTGTGCTCGTAAAATTTCTTCATATAGCCCATTCTTTTTAAGAGCAGCAAGGTCCTCATTTGTATTCTTGCTTCCAGGGAGAATTAGAAGGTCTGGCGTACCTAATTCGTCTGCTTTTACAACGTAACGAACAGATACGTCCGGTTGGATTTCAAGACTATGAACATCGGTAAAATTAGAAATTTTATCAAGATCAATCACAGCAACGTCCAATGCTTTCCCCGCTTCTTTTTGACGCGACTTCCGAGTTAATGAAACACTATCTTCCTCATCAATATCGATGTCACTCATCGGTAAGACACCAATAACAGGTACTCCCGTTAATTTTTCAATCATCTTGTTCCCCGGTTCAAGTAAACTTTTATCGCCCCGGAACTTATTAATAATAATCCCTTTAATCCGTCGCTGATCTTCTAGCGGCATTAATTTAATGGTTCCGTAAATAGAAGCAAATACGCCGCCTTTGTCAATGTCGGCAACAAGAATTACAGGGGCATCAACCATTCGGGCCATCCCCATATTAACGATATCATTATCGTTTAAATTAATTTCAGCAGGACTGCCGGCTCCTTCTAAAATTACCGCATCATTTTCACTTGCAAGTCCTTCATATGCTTCCATTATCTGGGGAATTAATTGCGGCTTAAACTTGTAGTAGCTTGCAGCATCCATGTCAGCAAGTACTTTGCCCATTACAATTACTTGCGAATCTTTATCGGTTGATGGCTTAAGCAGTATTGGGTTCATCCGCACATCTGGTTTTACCCGTGCTGCTTCCGCTTGATAGACTTGTGCCCGTCCCATTTCATCACCAATATCAGTAATAAATGAATTCAACGCCATGTTCTGTGATTTAAATGGAACAACTTTTTTTCCTTGATTAGATAATATTCGACAAACAGCTGCAACTAACCAACTTTTTCCGGCATCTGATGCTGTTCCCTGAAACATTATGGACTGTGCTGACATGATCATTCCTCCATAAGCTTAATAAAATTATGTACCGATGGAGTAAACTGTATCTGCCCCATCAACTTGTGTATTAATATCCGGTTTCGCCAAAATCAGTTATGTTTTCCTTCAATCGCAAATAATTCTTGCTCACTATCGTATAATGGCAAGCCCAGTTTCTGGTGAATTTTTACTAGCCACGGCTGGTCAAGCTTATTTTCCCGCAATAATTGTTCATCATCAAAGACGGTTTGCTTATCTCCCTGCTTTAAAATCTTCCCTTTTCCTAATAAATAGAAGTAGTCACAGGTCTCATACATGAAGTCCATGTCATGGCTTGATAAGATTATTCGCTGTCCGTTATTTACTAATTTTTGAATCAGTTTTTGCATTCTAATTCGACCATCCGGATCAAGGCCGGACGTTGGCTCATCAAGCAGGATCCATTCTGAACCAATTACCATCATTCCAGCAATCGCAACTCTTTTTTTCTGACCGCCGCTTAAATACTGAATTGGTCGTTCCTTTAATGGTAGAATATCAAGTTCACTTAATACTTTTTCTACTCGTTTATTTATTTCTTCGCTAGGAACTTTAAGATTATGCAGTGCAAAAGCAACATCGTCTTTAACAATTGAATAAAAAATTTGCTGATCTGAATTTTGAAAAACAATTCCTATTTTCCGCCGCAGTTTACGTAGTCCTTTTTTGGAATATTCTACAGGTTCTCCATCAATTAATATTTCTCCGCTAGTCGGCTTTAGTTCACCAACTAAATTAAGAAAAAGGGTTGATTTACCCGCACCATTGTGACCCATAAAGCCAATTACTTTATGATTATCTGCACCAATCTTTAATGAAATATCATCGAGAATTTTTACCCTATCGTCATAACTGTAGCTAAGGTGTTTTAATTCAATCATTGCATCCTCCTAGATATAAAATTCTCCATCATATAATTTAGCATCTAATGCTTTTGTCATCATTTCATAGTTAATAATAACTTGTTCAAAAAGCATCTTCGCTAAAATACCAGATGAATGAATCATTAGTCCAAAGGAATCATATCCGAATCGTAGTTTTTGTGCTCGATGAATTTGATCGAATGCATCAACAAAGATAAAGATAAAGCGATACATTAGCATCGTAACCTCAATCATAACACGAGGAAACCTCGCTGCTTTGAGTACCTGCAAAATCTGAATAAACGGTGTTGTTAATGCAAACCAATAAGTGCAAACAATTGCCGTCATACACTGCAACGCCATTTGCCCAGCTTTTGGCATCATAACCTTTGCCATCCCAATATAGACGCTTCCAAATTTTATTGGCCAAATTAGCGCGCTTCGTTGCGGAGAAACCGTCACTACAATTCCAATAATACTTAAAAGGACAAAGGGAATAATTGCATAAAACCAGCTAAGATAGCGCCTAAAAGATACCTTTGTCACATAAATCGTAATTGCTGCAACTACTACCAAAACTGCTAATTTCAGCCATTGAATTGGTTGAAAAGCAAGAATAATTCCGCCAAGCCATAATAAAGCCTTAAGTTTTGGTGACCAGTTAACAATTCGATTTTCATAAGCATATTTATCAATACTCAGCATGAAATAGTCACCGCCTTCTTCTTAATTACTTACCTGTGACTTGTTGCTTCCCATTATTCTTAGAATTTTCTCTCGCTTTTTTCTTGCCATGCGCTACACCAATAAAGTAACAAATAACTCCTGTCCCTAAAGAACCTTGAACGGTAAAAAGGAGGCTTTCAATCTCGCCCGATGGTGGTGTCCAAACGGGTTGTGCCCACACCTTATAATGGGGATCAAACTTCTTTATTTGTTCAGTCCCTTGGTCATCACTACCTCCGTACTCACCCTTAACAAAAATAAATGGAATCAGAACCAGCAATATAACACAGATCAATAAGATGATGTTAGTCTTTGTTCGCTTCTTCATTGTAAAGCCGACTCCTTCCAAAGATCATTACTGATTACTAAGTTGTAAACAATAACCGTTAATAAGCCTTCAGCAATCGCTAATGGAATTTGTGTTACGGCATAAATTCCGAGGAACTTGACAAGTGCTGCTCCAACACCACCGTTTGGATCTGGAAAAACAATTGCTAATTGAAAGGCAGTTGTTACATATGTTGACCAATCCGCAAACATTGCACAAAGGAATAATGATATAGACCGTCTAACCTTCATTGCTCGACAAAGTTTCCAAACAGCATACCCAACTATTGGTCCAACAATGGTCATCGAAAATTCATTAGCTCCAAGAGTAGTTAATCCACCATGAGCTAACAATAAAGCCTGGAATAATAGCACAATAACACCCAAAACAGACATAACACCTGGGCCAAACATTACTGTTCCTAACCCAACACCTGTCGGGTGAGAACATGAACCAGTAACTGACGGCAGTTTTAATGACGAGAGAACAAAAACAAAAGCTCCACAAAGCGCTAACATAACCTTAGCATTAGGAATATCTGAATTGACGATCTTGTGCATTCGATATAATCCATAAATGAAGAATGGTGCGGATACAACAAACCAGAAAATACACCACTTAGGCGGCAGCATTCCTTCCATGATATGCATTGCGTGAGCTGTCATCGGATAAGCAAGGGTATAAATAAAACCAATTACTAAAAATAACATAAATTTCCGATATTTTTTCAATGCTCCCATAATTATGCCTCTTTTTTCTTTAATAACGCGGTTGAAAAATACGGTAGCTGGTCGTCTGCTGAATATTCTGTTAACCGTTGCACCCTTTGATTAGCCATTGATGCATTTTCGACAATAACGGTTTTATCTAATAACTTTCTTTCTTTGAGGATTTGATAAACTTTCTTAAAATTAGTGGCAATTTTCATAATGACAACATTATCATTTAGGTCAATTACCTTTGCTAACTTTTCCTTATCGGCCGTTGCAGGGACCACTTCTAGCGATTCCTCATCCAGCATTAATGGAATTGATAAGCTAGCTGCAATTTGGCTAAATGATGAAATTCCAGCGATTGTTTGAACATCAATGACTGGTATCAATATGTCGGCAAGGTAACTAAAAGTACTGTAAACGGATGGATCCCCTAGTGTAAGGAAGCCAACATTGTTTCCTTGTTGCACATCATCTTTAATTTCATCCGCAATCTTACGCCAACTCTCCATCTTAGTATCCCAATCTTTTACCATTGGAAAATGGCGCTTCTTTATTGCTAATGTTGCTGGCAGATATGGGGTTGCAATTCTTTCTGCAACACTTTTACTTCCCTTATGCGCTTGCGGTACATACAAAACATCTAAATTCTTGATCGTATTGATTGCTTTAACAGTCAATAATTCACTATCTCCAGGACCAACACCAATTCCATAAAAACTTGCCACCTAATTCATCCCCTCTCAATTGTCGTTCGTAATTTAGCAATAAACATTTCTTGAATTTCTTCATACTCACCCAATCCCTTTAATACAGGATGACCAACAATGTCATTTTCTTTTAGGACCGTCTTCCAAGAGTTCGGCTGATCTGATGCCATATCATTATGGGCGTGATTTCCTGCCACCATCATCAATGGCTGCATATATACTTTCTCAACCTTTGCGTGTTTTAGCCGCTTAATTTCATCATGAACATCAGGATAGCTTTCGACAGCCCCAACATAGCTTTTTGTTCCTGCAAGCATGTGGTCTAAGCAAGCATAAGTTGTAAAGGCACTATGAGCTGTTCCATGTCCCATCCATAAAATAGCTTTTCCAGATGGTAAATACGCGCTTTGCTTCTTCAAAAAATTAACCAGCTGTTCATAGTCCGCAAATTTGTCAAGCAATGGCGGAGTAGCAACAAGTTTCTTAAATTGTGGTGAATAACCATCGATAGCATTTTGGACTAATTGGTATTCAATTCCCGGAATAATATGCAAAGATTGCAAGTAAACTTCTTCATAACCCTGCGCTCTTAATTTATCTAATGCTTCTTGGATACTATCAACTTTGATTCCTTCATTTTTATAGATACGTTTCCGAACAATCGTTGATGTAAAAGCGCGGAATACATCATAATCAGGAAACTCTTTACTAATTTTCTTTTCCGTAGCTCCAATTGTTTTTTCACGGGTTTCCGGATATGTTGTCCCGAAGCTTACTGCTAATATTGCTTTTTTATTCACTTGCTAACTCCTCCTTTACCTGCTCAATTGTTGCTTTGATATTTGGCTGACAATTGATTACTTTTTTAAAACCATTCTGCGTTGCAAGATCATAAATGGATTGTCCCATCACAAAGGCTGTTAGGTCCTTTAATTGCTTAAACTGCTCTTCATTTAACGTACTCTTAAAATCCCGTAGACTAGCAGTGCTAGGGAAAATCACTGCATTAAATTCTGCAAGGTCAAACGGCAACTCATGTGTTTGTTCTTTTCGTTGGTAGAGACTAAGAAATTCTTTATGTGAATAAGACGAATTTTGACCGCCAACTTCAAGTACATCATCAGAAAGTTTGGTCGTTGTAACAACTTCATCTACCAACAACCCCTGTGTTGCAAGATGGTTGGCAACACTTTGATTACCTGCAAGAATCTTTTTACCTACCAATGCGCGAATATCTTTTTTGCTTGCTGTAAGTAATTTAATAAATTCTTTATAAGCAAGATAATCATCAAATAGGATTGACGAATATGAATCAAGAACAGGTAACTTAGCTGGGACGGATTCCACTATTGATCGCTGATAAAAGTCCGCAGTTGCGCCTAAATCTTCCAAGCAGTTAAATAATCGCTGCCTCTTACTATATGGTACTAATACATGGATTCCTGCAAGCGGCTTAGCAACATTCAACTGCTTACTAAGCTTAACAACATTCCCTACTACTATTAGTGCTGGTGATGATAACCCGTTTTTATTCACCAATTCCACAATGTTTGAAAGGTTACCACTGACCATTTTTTGTCGCCATTGTGTTGCCCACTGAATAATTGCAACAGGGGTTTCCATCGCTTTTCCATGTGCTATCAATTGATGACATATATTAGGCAGTTGCGCCATCCCCATCAAGAAAACAATCGTTCCTTCTTGGTTAGCGATGTTTTCCCAGTCGAGTTGCTGCCCATCCTTTTTATGATGTCCCGTAATCACGTGGAAGCTCGACGCAAAATCACGATGGGTAATCGGAATCCCAGCAGCCGCTAACCCAGCAATAGCACTAGTAATTCCAGGAATAATTTCAAAATTAATTCCCTGCTGTTGTAGTATCTGAGCCTCTTCGCCACCACGACCAAAGACATATGGATCGCCAGCTTTTAACCGAACCACTTTTTTCCCTGAGTTTGCATAATCAACTAACATCTCATTGATTTGGGACTGCTTCACTTTATGGCGCAGAGGCATTTTCCCAACATCAACTAGGGCCGCATCATCATTTGTAAATGATAATAATGATGGATCAATTAACCGATCATATAATACTACGTCAGCCTCTCCCAGCCGCCGTTTACCTATTAATGTTAATAGTTCAGGATTCCCAGGACCTGCACCGAGGAGCGTTACTCTACCACTCATAATTTTCCTCCAAATACTCTTTTAGCTCGCTCAAATCAGCAACTACCGCAGGATAATTTAATTGCGGTCGACGAATAATAATACACGGAATTTGTAATTGTTCACATGCGGCAATTTTTTCCTGAATTCCGCCTTGGCGCCCGCTTTCTTTTGTAACAACCACAACTGAATTGGCACGCTTAAATAATTCATAATTTAATGCTACTGTAAAGGGGCCTTGAATCGCGTCAATTTGAGATGCAATAAACCCCGCTGCAGTTAAATTCTCCATTACGCGGGTTGTTGGTAAGACCCTGACGTGTAATCGGTCAACGCCCAATTTTTCCGCATATTCCGGTGCCGTTTTACTTCCAGTTGATAAGTAAACGTTCCCCTTTACCGTCCTTAAATACTCACAAGCTTCTTCTAATGAGTCCACCATTTTTAATTTGGCGTTTTTGCTGTAAATATTCTGGCGTTCATAACGCAAATAAGGTATTTGGAGTTCATTTGCCTTGTCCATTGCTAGTTGTGAAATGACTCGGGCAAAAGGATGAGTAGCGTCAAGAATGAAGCTGATTTGGTTATCGTGGCAAAAACTTAACAGACTTTCATCAGTAAATGTTGTTTCAACAATGTTTTTAGCATGACGGCGGGCCAGTTCCGCACCATAATCACTAATAACCGATAAGACAAACGGAACCTTATGTTTAGTCAATTCATCCGCAACGGCTAAGCTTTCTGTAGTTCCACCCAATAAAAGAATCATAAGGTATAACCTCGTGGAGTAATCATTCTGCCATCTTCAACATATGTATTTTTATTACCAACGATGACAATTGAAGTCATATTAATTTCAGTTTCATCAAGATCTTTAATCGTTGTAACCTTATCAATCTCTTTTGGCCGAGCAACATCTTTACCAATTCCAACAACAGTATCAGGCGACTTATACTTGAGAATAATATCTAAAGCCTTACGAAGATGGTGTGGACGACCTTTACTACGTGGATTATAAAGGCAAATTACAAAGTCAGCCTTAGCTGCTGCATCGACTCGTTCTGTAATTACATCCCACGGTGTCATTAGGTCACTCAAACTAATGTGACAAAAATCATTCATCAATGGTGCGCCAAGATGAGCTGCTGCTGCAATACTTGCAGTTACACCAGGAATCACTTTGACATCGACATGGGTATCCATCTTGCCAGCTAATTCAAGAACTAGTCCTGCCATCCCATAAATACCAGCATCACCACTTGAAATAATTGCAACATCTTTTCCTGTTGCTGCAATTTCAAGCGCTTTTTTACACCGTTCAATCTCACCACGCATTCCAGTAACAACTAATTCCTTGCCTTCAATCATGTCTTCAATTAAACGGACATAAGTGGCATAGCCGACAATTGTATGAGTATTTTCAATTACCTGGCGTGCTTCTTCTGTCATCAACTCTTTTGATCCTGGTCCTAATCCAACTACATATAACATCTTATTTCCTCCTATATCTCGTGTAACCGACTAAGTGCTATTGTTACTTCGTGGTTAGCATATCTTTCTGTAGCGTTTCGCTCACCGCTCGCATAATCAGCAGCTGCACAAGCAACATTTCCAACTCCAACCGTCTTTAGGACAAAAGCCGACTCAGGATAATTAACGCTTGCGTGCTCCAATTCGTGAGCCGAGTAGAACTCCACTTGAATATTAAACACCTGAGCTAAATATTGAATTGCCGGTTCGTTCTTTTTAATATCAATTGAGGCTATCTTTACAATTGATTCCCATAATAAATGATGTTTTGCGCAAAATTCAGCAAATGTTTGTTGCATCATCTCATTAGTGACATTCTTCCGACACCCAATCCCAAGGACATTAACCCGCGGAATAACGTGGATAGCATCTTTATTTTTAGCGAATCCAGAGCGATCTGAAACGATAACTAACGGCACCCCATCTTGATGCTCATTTATCTTTGTTAATACTTCAAATCCATCGAACTGCTTTACATAGTGTCGTAAGTAGGGTTCAATATATAGTTCAACCTTGTTACCTTCAGCTAATAATCGGTTTATTTTTTTCGTGTTTTCTTTAAAATTTGGGTACCAACCATTAACTCGTTTTGCCAAAATATCAAGTGATTGAACCTTTTCCGTATCTGTTGCGGTTGTAATAACCGGGGTTGCTCCTGTTAACCTAGCAATTAATCTTGTCCATTGATTTGCTCCGCCAACGTGTCCTGAAAGAAGACTAATTACGCTGTTAGCCTGCTCGTCCATTACGATAACAGCAGGATCTACCGTCTTATCAACAATTACTGCTGCCAATGAACGGACTACAATCCCCGTTGCCATTATGCAAATAACACAATCATACTGTTTAAATAGTCGATGCATCGTCGCTGTAAATTCGCCCTTAGGATAATAATTTTCTTTCCCTTGAGCTAACCGTTGTGGTAAGACGACTTCCGTATGATATGACTGTTCTTGTAAGTGTTCTTGCAATTGACGGGCAGTTTTCGCACCACCTGCTGTTAACGCTATGATCACAAACCGTTTCATTTTTACTTACTCTTTTTACGGAACATTGTACTAAAGCCTGCATCATAAAGGTGTGAGTAATTGTATTCATCCCCAAGGAACTTTCCAACCATAATCAATGCAGTCCGGCGAATATCAGCGTCATGGACCTTTTCAGCTATATCTGCTAGTGTTCCGCGCACAACTTTTTCATCAGGCCAGGTTGCTTTATAAATAACTGCAGCTGGCGTATCTGATGGGTATCCGCCTTCCTCAAGTTGTTCAACTACTTTTCTAATTCCCTGAACAGAAAGGAAAATTACCATTGAGGTTTGGTGCTGAGCTAATGATTTAAGCGATTCGCCTTCTGGTACCGGCGTACGTCCCGCCATTCTTGTAATAATGACACTCTGCGCAACTTCTGGGACTGTATACTCAACACCCATGCTTGAAGCTGCACCAAGAAATGAACTGACCCCAGGAACACATTGATATTTTATTCCGCGTTTTTTCATTTCTTCAATTTGTTCACGAATTGACCCATAAATTGAAAAATCACCAGTTTGTAGCCGTACGACTGATTTACCGTTTTTTACTGATTCTTCCATTCGATCAACGATATCGTCTAAGGTCATTTTGGCACTATCATACTTTTCAGCACCATCTTTGCAATAATCTAGTAAGTCTGTGTTAATTAATGAACCGGCGTAAATTACTACATCAGCCTCAGATAATAATTTATATCCCTTTAACGTAATTAAGTCTGTTTCACCAGGACCTGCACCTACAAAACTTACAATTGCCATTTTTATCATCCTTTCTACTTTTGTGCGCTCACAATAATTGTTGGATTATTCGGCTTAAAGAAATGTCCTTTGCCTAATTTATGCCAGCGCAAAACACCGACTTCAATTAATTCAATCTCCTTAAATCCATTATCTTGTAATAATTTTTCAACCTGCATTGCATTCTCAAACAAAATAAAGTTCAAGCCAATTGCACCGCCTTCATTTAAATGAGTGCTTGCAAAACGAATAATTTCATTAAGGTGTGTACCGCTACCGCCAACAAAGATTGCATCATATTTTTGGTCTGGTATATCTGCTGGAGCGGTACCCTGAACTAATTTGATATTATTCAAGCCAAATTTATTTATATTTTGCTGAATGATATCGATACCATCTGGATTCATTTCAACTGCCGTTACAGCTAATTGTTTAAATTCACGGGCAGCTTGAATACTAATACTCCCAGTTCCTGCACCAACATCTAACATCGATTTCTTATTGCTTAAATCTAGTTTGTCAATACTAATTGCCCGTACCTCTGATTTAGTCATCGGTACCTTATTTCTTAAGAACTCATCATCACGCATTGGTAATAATCACCACATTCATCTCATAATCACGATTCTCAATCGTTTGCTCATCATACTTAGTTATTTGTTCATCAGGATAGCTAAGCTTCTCCCCCACGTAAATAATTCGATGGAGACCACGTTTTTTTATTTCCTGACCTATTTCGTAGGGGCCAATTACCTTATCAGTTACCATTCCCACTTTCGGATGTTTTAACAAGAAATCAAAGTCTGGCGTACGACCATGACTACTCGTTAGGTAACAGTCATTCATCGATATTTGTAATTGGTGAAACATATATTGAACTGAACTAATCCCCGGAACAATTTTGATATTCTGACTACCCAATTGGTTCTTTACCCAGGTTCCAATACCATATAAGAGCGGGTCACCTGACGCAAGCAACACTATATTCTTTTGTGGATTAGCTTCTAAGTAATCTTTTAATTCAGCTAACCGAGGTAGTTTCATGTGTTTTTCCGCCATATCTGAAAAAATAGCCAATTGTCGTGATGAACCAATCACCACATCCGCTTGGGCTAGATATTTGTGTGTTCCTTGCAGCATGTATTCTTGATCACCTGGACCGATTCCTAATACTGTAATCATTGCCACTCACCCTTGATCTCCTGAAACGGTTTGCTTGCAGCTAAGAAGCCGCTCTCACGAGAAAATATTACTGCATCAATTTCAACGTGTGGTTCACGATGGGCAAGTAATTTTTCTGCACGCAGCTTAATCTTATCGGCAATCATCTGGTATACGTCTTGATAACCGGCTTCATCAATCATTTTAATCATTGAAATTGTTGTTAAACACTGGTTAATCTTTCGTAAAAATGCTGTTGGCACGCCACCCATTAAAGCAAGGTTAGCAACCATTATTTCAGCGCGAGCATCCGCATCTTTACTATGAGTAGAAAAAATTCCGCCAGCAACTTTAATCATTTTCCCTAAGTCTCCAACAATTAGCACTTTAGTAAAACCAAGCCGCTGAGTTTCATGTAAAACATAACCAACAAAGTTACTCATCTGTACGATCTTGGCATTCGGGATCCCAAGCTCATCCTTGGCGAAGTCCTCACCATAGTTTCCTGGAACTAATACAATAGTGTTATCGCCACGTTTTCTATGAATATTCATCTCAATTGAAATTGAGTGTTTCCAACTCGATTCAGACATCGGAGTAACAACACCGCTTGTTCCTAAAATCGAAATGCCACCAACGATTCCTAACCGCGGATTATAGGTAAGCTTTGCTATTCTTTCGCCTTCTGGAACCGAAATAACGATATCTACGCCGCGCTTCTCACCTAATTCTTCACGTGCCGCAGCCTTGATAACCCGCCGTGGTGTTGGGTTTATGGCTGGCATTCCGGGCTTATTGGCAAGGCCTTCTTTAGTTACCCTCCCAACGCCTTTACCGCCATCAAGATGAATCTCATTATCGTCACGTAACTTTACCGTTGCAAAGATCAACGTGCCATCAGTTGCATCCTGGTCATCGCCGCCATCCTTTTTTATCGCACAGCTTGCTTGTTGTTCGTCAAAATCTGTTTGTTCAACATCAAAAATTGCTGTTTTACCATTAGCTGCATGTACCGTTACCGTCTCTTGCGGCTCCTGATTTAGCAACGTCCTAATTGCCGCTACTGTTGCTGCAGTCGCTGTTGTTCCTGTTGTAAATCCTTTCCGCAGTTTGCGTCCGTTATAGTAAACGTAATTATCCTCTGAATTATTGTTTGGTGTGACGGCCATATTCATCACCTAACTTTTCAATATCCATGTTGTACATCACGGCATTAATCAGTGCCGCAGCCAGATTACTTCCACCCTTTCTACCGAGTGCTGCAATTGCCGGAATATTTGATTCATACAGTGCCTGCTTACTCTCAGCTGCTTCAACAAAGCCAACCGGAACCCCAATTACGGCTGCCGTTTCCAATTGATTTTCATTAACCATCTCAATGATTTTACAAAGTGCAGTCGGTGCATTCCCCACAATAAATATTTTCTGTCTTGAATCACTAGCTGCAACTTCAACGGCAGCCATCGACCGGGTAATTCCTTTTTCTTTAGCCATTTCAATCACCCGTGGATCCCGAATCAGGCAATGATAACTTACACCGAGCTTATCTAGTCGCCGCTTATTAATCCCTGACAATGCCATGGTAGTATCTGTATAAATAACCCCCTGATTCATCAGGACATTTTTTATTTTCTCCAATACATTATGGGTAAACTTCAAATTCTTTAAATAATCAAAGTCTGCGGTTGTATGAATTGCCCGCTTAATTACTGCTTCTTGTAGAGGGCTTTCAAATTGATAATTTGGGTCGATCTTTTCAATCTCTTCTTGAATAATTTGAAAACTCTTATCGGTTATTTGATGGGGGATTGTAATATAACTTTCTTTTTCCATCCTTCTCACTTCCAAATAATTAATAATCTAATAAGTTCAAAACATCCTAAGCTAAGTAATGATGCCATATATAACATCGTAATCGTCCGCCTTAAATGCCAGTTAGCCGCAACTACTAGATGATTATTTCCAATATATGGCTTTTTTACTAACTCGCCAAAGTAATAGTGCGGGCCACCCAGCTGAAGATGAAGTGCTCCTGCTACTACTGCCTCACTAAATGCGCTATTGGGACTTAAGTGCTTCTCACAATCTCTTTTACCAACTGCAACCGCTTCGCTAGTATCATCACGAAGCACCCAACTGCTGATTATTAGGAAAAGCCACGTTAATCGGGCTGGGATGTAGTTTGCGATGTCATCCACCTTAGCGGAAAATTCACCAAAATCCCGATACTTTTCATTTCTATATCCAACCATCGAATCCAGCGTGTTGATTGCTTTATACATTAATCCGAGAACCGGCCCGCCGATAACTAAAAATAACAGCGGGGCGACCACACCGTCACTCGTATTTTCGGCAACTGTCTCAATTGTTGCTTTAGTAACTTCTTCAGCACTTAAATTCTCGGTATCACGACCAACAATCATCCCTACTTGGTAACGCGCTTTTTTGAGGTTTCCCTGCTTAAGACTTTTCATTATCTTTTCTGCTTCAATTGCTAATTGCCGAGCAGACAAACAAGTGTAGCTTAAGTATGTCCCCACAATCATGTATAAATAGTAATTAAACATCGCTAACCGCATTACAATATAGGCTACAAGTCCAGTGCCACCAACCGTAATCAGCCATGTTGCTACGCCTAAATATTTACGCTTTTTCCTAGAATACTCTGGCTTATTAAACTTCTTTGTTAACACTGCGATTAATCGTCCAATTGCTTTTACCGGGTGTGGCCAAGGATGGGGATCACCAATTAAAAGATCGAGGATAAACGCAAGCAACACCATAATTACAATGTTCATTGCACCTCAGCTCCTAAGTTTCGCAAAAATTGAATGAATAATTGCCGATTTTGATAGAAATGAACATGGAGATAGCTTGCAAACGTTCTTCTTACTTGATATCCGCCATCCCATGTATCCACTATTTTGTTGTCCCGAATTTTCTGCATATTAAGAACTGAAGTTAGATTCTTATCTAGGGGTATAAACGTAGAATGGTGGAATTCATGTCCAATGATCTTTTGGGCTGCGTTTCCTAGCAAGCAATCTTGTTTAGGATATGCAACACAATAGCCAAATTTCTTTAAACGCGAGGTCATTTGACTCTCGCCATCAAAAACCCCAACCATTGAGTAAGTCTTATTCTCTTCTCGTAATGTTTTTCCCAAGTACATTAGGCCACCACATTCAGCATAAATTGGCTTTCGGGCTTGAGAAAATGCCATTATTTCGTTTTTCATTGCCGTATTTGCGGCCAGTTGTGCAGCAAACTCTTCTGGGTAGCCACCGCCAATATACAAAGCGTCCACATTGGGAAGCTTCTTGTCTTTAAGAGGGCTAAACGGAACTAATTCAACGCCTGCTTTTTTAAGCAAGCTTAAGTTATCCGCATAGTAAAAGTTAAATGCCTTATCTTTAGCAATTCCTAACCGAAGCTTTACCTTTATTCCTGAAAACGGATCACTATCAACCCTAGTAAGCGGACTTGCAATTTCAACCAATTGCTCAAGATCAACATGTTTCTTAACTTCTTCCGCTATTAATGAGATTTTTTTATCAATATTTGGCAACTCATCATCTGGGACTAATCCTAATTGGCGTGATGGCAAACTCAATGCTTCATTATGCGGTAGGTAACCTAAAACCGGTAAGTTCAAGTATCGATGAATCGCTCCTGCAATCAGTTCATAATGATTTTTGCTCATTACATTATTAATAATGACTCCCTTTATCGGTACAGCAGGATCAAACTCAATAAAGCCCTTTAAGATTGCTGCAGCTGATGTTGAAGTAGCACGCGCGTTAATTACTAAAATGACCGGAATATTTAACTGCTTAGCGATACTGGCTGTCGAATAAGCATCCTTATCAGTTCCTAGCCCGTCGTATAATCCCATAACACCTTCAACAATTCCTAAATCAATTCCTTTTGTACCAGCCGTGAATAAATAATTTAACGTTGCTGGTTCGGGCACGAGATAATTATCAAGATTACGTGCGGGACGTTTAGTTATTCTAGTATGAAATTTTGTATCAACATAATCAGGTCCAACCTTGTATGATTGAATTTTATACTGGTCGTTCAGTGCTTTTAAGATTCCAAGAACTGCTGTCGTTTTGCCTGAGCCACTTGTTACCCCTGCAATCAAAACTTTTTTCATCGTTCATCACGCCCTAAAATTTTCTTTAGCGTATTCACAAGCAATACATTATCCTGGGGACCTTTCACTGCCACTCGGTAATATTGTGCTCCAAGTCCCTCATAATCGTCGCACTGTCGAATCAAAATTCGCTGTCTTATCAATTTCTCTCGTAAATCAGGCTCAGTACATTTGAATAAGAAGAAATTAGTAATGCTAGGAAAAACTTTTATTGCTGGAATCTTTTTAAGTGCATCATATAGTGCTGGTTGCTGTACATCTAGCCATTGATGGGTTAATTCAATATACTTTTTAGCTCTAAACATATTTTGACCAAACACATCGGCAATTCCATTAACTGACCATGTATTTTCTTGAATCTTCAGCAAAGTTTTAAGCTTGGCATTTTTTGTAATTCCATAGCCTAACCGTAATCCAGGTATTGCAAAAAATTTAGTTGCCGCACGAACAATATATACTCTATCCTGGTCCGTTAACTCATTGACAAAGCTTGGTTGCTCATCAATTGTCAAATCTATAAATGATTCGTCTAAGATTAGTAGCCGATGATGCTTGTTACAAAAATCAGCAAGCTTCCGTAGATCCTTTAGGGAAATCATCTGACCGGTTGGGTTATTAGGGCTGGTTAAACAAATAACCGTTATTTCATGATGAGTTTTTAATAAGTCAATAAGTTCATTTATTTCTAACGCAAAATTATTTTCTTCTTGCAAATAATAATGGTGCGTCTTTACTCCGATCCGCTCAAACAACCGTTCATATTCACCAAAAGTTGGTGCTAAGACCAAGGCATCAGTTGCTTTTTCAGCCCTAATTGTTTCGTCTAATATTTCTGTTGCACCATTTCCTACAAATACGTCATCTGAATTTATCCCCAGATGCTGTGCAATCGCCTTTTTTAGTTCCGGGTACTTAGGGTTAGGATAAACTTCAATGTTAGCAAATGATTGAACTAATACATTCCAAAGATCCGAAGGGAAGCCGAGTGGATTAATGTTTGCGCTAAAATCCTTAATTTCCTCCATGGGAACATTCAATTTTTCCGCAATTTCCTCAACATTTCCGCCATGATGAATCTTGCTCACAATACCACCGCCAGTTCTATAGCAAACGCTTTCTTATACGCTTATTAGATTACGATGTTAGTTTCACAAGTTCAATAGTTAACAACAGATATGACAAAGAAAGATTAATCATATTTGGATTAGTTAATAAAAAATTATTATTAGTTTCTTGCAGTCCCCATTTTTGTCTTTTTTTGCAAAGCCATTAGTATATTTTTGCAATTTGCGTTAACTACTATTTAATTTCGATGTGATAGCATTATTTTTTTGAGTTTTTTAACTGCTTTTAGTATTATTTAGACGACTATTGTAAAATGAGTTAATTCATTATTGTTTAAGTAGTAAAATTAGGGCAAAATGATGAAAGGATTATGTCAAATGAAAATCTACACCAAGAATGGCGACAAAGGTCAAACAAGGATCATCGGAAAGCAAATCCTCTTCAAAAGCGATCCACGTGTTGAGGCATATGGAGAAATCGACGAGCTTAATTCGTGGGTTGGCTATACCAGATCGCTTTTAACCCCACAAACAGCAAAGCTATCTAATGAATTAGAAGAAATACAACAGCTGCTATTCGATTGCGGGCACGATTTAGCAACTCCTGCTGAAGATGAACGACATTCATTTGAATTTCATCAAAAAGAACCGACAGCTTGGCTTGAACAAAAGATTGACACTTATACAGAAACGGTGCCAGCAGTTAAAAAATTCATCCTTCCGGGCGGCAGTCAAGTAGCTTCAGCGCTACATGTTGCGCGAACAACTACTCGCCGCGCAGAAAGACGTATTGTTCTATTGATGCAGGAAGAGGAAATAAACCAAGACGTGCTGACCTTCATTAATCGCCTTTCTGATTACTTCTTTGCAGCTGCCCGATATGCCAACTACCTTGATCAACAACAGGATGTACTCTACCGCAACAGTAAAGACGTGTTTCATTAGCCCACAAAAAAAGAGAAATTACACTTCAGAATTAATCAATCTGAGTGTAGTTTCTCTTTTACTTTACAAAAATATTTTGAAATTGCGGATGTGTCTCTAAATAGCTTTTAGCAAATGAACAATTAGCCTTTACTTGGCGATCTGCTCCTTCAACAAGCCACATTAGCGTTGTCATTATCTTATTTGCGAGTCCTTGACCGCGATATTCAGGAGCCACTGTAACTTCCTTAATCACTACCGTTTTTCTCTCTGAATTATCCAATGTGATTGTCGCAATCTTAGTTCCTGAACCATCTAATAATGCCAATTCATTTGGCGAATAGCAGAAATTATGCCCCATATCAATACATGCTTGATATGGCAAGTTACTCTCACCAATAAATTTGGCAAAATCTTTAATATCCTGAGCTAAACGGCTTGCGAGTTTTACATCATGATTACGGCCATCCTTGAAGACTGATTGAACATTACCAATCGCAATTGTACAATTCATTACCCTCATCCCCAAGTACCGTAATACCTGGTGAAGGTGCGCATTAGCAATAATACCGCCTTTTTCGCCTGCAGAATCAGTCATTGCTAATACTGGCTTTCCCATCAAATGCTGATTGGGCGAAGGAACTGAAAGAACATCTAATGCGTTTTTCAATCCCCCTGGAATCGAATAATTATACTCTTGTGTCACAATCAGTAATGCGTCAACACTATCTGTTGCTTTTCTAAAAGCTTGCCATTCGATTGGCGGCTTTTTTTCTAAATCCGGATTATAGAACGGTAAAATTGAGTAATTCAACTCTACAAACTCAAGACTAGTAGGAAGAGCAGTAAAATAATCAGCTACCTTTCGACTGTATGAATCTTTACTTAAGCTACCAATTAATACCCCAACTCTTGCCATTATAACCATTCCTTTCAAACTACTTACTTAGTTGCAGTTTCAACCAATCCTTTTGCAAATGTATTTAAGCGTTCAATATCTTCTTCATAAGGCTCTAAATCGATCTTCACTTTTTCAGCCCCTGATGTTGCCCCTGCTTTTTTAAATGCTTCATCAAAGTGATCAACGGTTGTATTAAAATATTCACCATAGAATTTATCGCCTGAGCCCGCAACTCCATAAACCTTGCCCGTCAAATCAGTTTCCTGGAGGTCATCATAAAAATCTAGTCCCTCTTCGGGCATTGCGCCTTCGTCATATGTATATGCGCATACAACTAAAATGTCGGCCTTAGCAAACTCAGTAACATCCGTCTGAGAAATCTCTGACTCAATCACTTTTACGTTTAAATTCGTTAAACTATCACAAACAATATTTGCAACTTCCTCATTATTGCCAGTCATTGTGGCATAAACTACATGTGCCGTTAACATTTTGTATTCCTCACTTAATTATTTAATATTCCATGGCTATGTGTAACCGCTTTTATTATAATACAGTTAAATAGTATAATTTTATAGAATTTACTGGAGGCAGTAACATGAAAAGGACTATGTTTATTGGTGCAATCGCTTGTGGAAAAACAACACTTACCCAACGTTTAGAACATCAGCAAATTAGATATAACAAAACGCAAGCTGTTGAGTTCACTTCAAATATTATTGACACACCAGGTGAATACATGGAACATCACAATATGATGAGCACGCTCCGTGTAACTTCAATGGATGCGGATATCGTGGTTTTATTGCAAAGCGCTGTTGATAAGCGATTGGTTTTCCCTGCTGGTTTCTGCTCAATGTTTAGTAAGCCAACAATCGGCGTTATTACTAAAATTGATTTGGTAAATGACCCAGCTGATATTGAATATTCAAAAAAACTATTGCTTAGTGCCGGAGTCAAAAAGGTTATCCCCATCTCCGCCGTTAAAAATATCAATATCGATAAATTGCTTGCAGAACTTAACTAATCAATATCCACAAGTGATTTATTAAATGACTATTCCAAATTATATATAATCCTGCTAAAACGTATACGATCTTACTTCCATAATTACCATATTTTTCTAATAATCCTGCAATCGGACCGAATGAGATAATTGCTTTCCCTAATAAGATAAGGATAACTGAACAAATTGTAAAAATTATTCCAATTTGGAGTATTTCCAGCCACGATAAATTTACCGCCCAGGGAATATAAACGGCTAAGTTATCACCGCCAAGGCTTAAACAAAACAAGAATAATGATATAAAGCCAGTGTTAATGTTCTCATTATCATCGTCATTTTGACCGAATACTGCTAGAAAAATTAAAACGATTCCCATAAAGCCAGTAATCCAGTCAGGAAAAAGCGCTGCTAAGCCTTTTCCTAACACTACTCCTAAAATCCATAACGTAATCGTTGCTGTAACAAAAGTAATAATTGGCAATCGATAGTTATAGTTTCGTAAAACGAATAATAAGGCAATGAAGGTATCAATGTTCAACCCGATAAAAATCATTATGACTGCCAAAAGATTCATAATTTACCAATTCCTTTAAGTGGCCTGTTATAATAACATACCTTCTGCTTTCCAGTCACCGGATCAACTTGAATTTTACTAACACTCAAATTTCGCGGATTCTTAAAAGCAGTACCGTCTGTGTTATTCAAACACAAAGAGATAATATTTTTGATTACCCAGCCGTGTGTCACAACTAAGATTGTTTGACTAGGATATTCTCGTGAAATTTCAGTAACAAACGTCCAGACTCTCTTCCGTGCATGTGCGAAGCTTTCACCATTGTTGATTTCAATCGAGTGCGGATAAACATCATTGGTTTCCGAATCAAAATATGTTGTGTACTGCCTTTTCAAGTCAGCAATCGCCGTTCCGTTCCACTGTCCATATGAGATTTCTGACAGTCGTGAATCAACCCGCACATTAATATTGGTGTGATTACAAATGATTTTACTGGTTGCTAATGCCCTTTTTAACGGACTAGTGTAAGCAAAATCAATTTGGTTATGCTTTAACACTTCTTGATAGGCTTTTGCATCTGCAATCCCCTGCTCTGTTAGTGTTGCAAGCCTATTATTTAGCGTTCCCTGAATATAATTTAGCCGATTTGCATAAGTTTCACCATGACGGATTAAAAGAAGAGTTGTCATTACTATCACCTAAAATAATTATGTATAAATAAAGCGGTTAATAATGTTACCGCTTTACTTATTTTAATCATATCGTAAGATGGGCAAAAGCTTAACCGTAAAATTAAGCTTTTGCCCATCTTTATTCAAGTATTCAAACAACTTAAATTACTTTTCTAAGTATAGATACTTTAACTGTTCAACCATTGAATTACTAATTTGCAATACATCATGTAAATAATTTTGCATTCCGCCATATTTAGAATTGATTAGAGAGATTGCCTGATTGTAATAACACTTGTTAGCTGTTGAAAGATCATAAATTGAGTGCAAGTAATTCTCACCCAAATCAGCCTCCACAGCAAAGCGCAACCGTTCCTTTATTCTTTTAACAGAAGTTTTATTAGTTAAAATATAATCCTCATAAATTGTGGATTCTGGAACACCGAGCAAACTTAGCAAGTAAATAGCTGCTAACCCTGTTCGATCTTTTCCTGCTGAACAATGGAACAAAATTCCGCCCTGCGTTGAATGCAAGCATAGTTTTTTTATAAATTGATGAAAAGCTTCCTGCGCTTGCTCATTAGTAACAAATTGGCGATACACAGATAGCATCCGATTAAAGCCCGCTCGCGGATCTTTAGAAAATACTTTCCGCGCTTCAATAATATCAACGTTGCTCTCAGTAATATCATTATCAAATACTGGTATTCGAATATACTTTATCAATGATGTTAATTGGTCCGGATACAATGCAACTTCTGATGTTGAGCGGAAATCAATCACTGCCCTTATGCCATACCTATAAAGTTCTCGTTGCTCAAATCGATCAAAATAGGAGAGATGCGCAGAACGAACGAGAGTGTTGCATTTTAAGACCTGACCGTTTAGCGTCTTATACCCGCCAAGATCACGAAAATTAAAACCGTTATTAAACGTCAAGATCCGCTGGTGCGTCGTCATTTTGCATCCCCCTCCTTTCTAAAGAAGTGTATTCATACAATTTACTGAATGAATACACTTCTAAACTATGTTCGTGTAATCTCAGGAACATCAAAACCTAGTAATGCATGCAGTTTATCAACAACATGACGCAAAGCCGATTCAACCTCGGAAACTTCACCGACGATAACAACTGACCCACTAAAACGATCAATAAAGCCTAACGTAACGTTACTGGATTTTGTTGCAATATCACCAGCAATAATTGATGCTTCACTAGGCGTAATTGTTAGAATCCCAAGTGCATTTTTAGGTGTCTGAATTCCCAATTTTTCGTAAATATCTGGCGTAGGATTGGCTACAATATGGGCTAATGTCACCTGCTTACCTGGAACATACTCTTGAATTGTTCGTTGAATATCCTGTCTAGCCATAACACCATCTCTATCCTACTGTTGCTGAGTTACATTCATTACATCACGAGCAATAATAATTTCTTCGTTTGTCGGAATAACTGCAACCTTAACTTTACTATCCGGTGCTTCAATGCTAAGCGCATTCTGCTTATTCTTTTCTTCATCAATCTTAACCCCAAGATAATCAAGGTTTTTACAAATTTGACTACGAATATAAGCAGCATGTTCGCCAATTCCCGCAGTAAATACTAAGGTGTCTAATCCATCAAGATCAGTTGTATAAGCACCGATATATTGCTGAATCGAGTGAACAAATACATCTAATGCTAACTGAGCACGTTCATTACCATTTTTAGCCGCACTTTCAATTTCCCGTTCATCATTAGAAATCCCTGATAATCCCTTTAAACCGGAATCTTCATTCATGATTCGGCGCATTTCGTGAGAATCAATGTTAAGTTCTTCTTCTAAAAATGGAATTATTTCTGGATCAATATCCCCACAACGGGTTCCCATTACAACCCCTGCTAAAGGCGTAAAGCCCATCGATGAGTTAACTGACTTCCCGTCTAAAATTGCTGAAACGCTCGATCCATTACCCAAATGGCATGTAATCATGCGGCGCGTCTTTTCTTTTCCAAATAATTCCCGTGCCTTTTCAGAAACATATTGGTGGGAAGGAGCATGGAAACCATAACGACGAATTTGATATTTTTCATAAAACTCATATGGCAAAGCATACATATAAGCCTTTTTAGGAATCGTATGATGGAACGAATTATCGAAAGTAACAACTTCTTTGGCATCTGGAAGAAATTTCTCAAAAGCCTTTATTCCCGCTAAACCATTTGGATTATGGAGAGGGGATAATACCCTTAATTCATCAATTCGTTTTTCTACTTCTGGAGTGACCGCTACTGCATGCTTATAGTAGCTCCCACCATGAGAGATACGGTGACCAACACCGTAAATTTCAGACTTATCCTTGACAACCCCGCTTGTCATCAGAACATCAATTATATGATCAATTGCTTCTGAATGATTTTTTAATGGTAGTTGTCTAGTTTCTCCAGTTTTTTCAGTTTTATATGAAAGCTGACTTGTTGAAGAACCGAGATTTTCTGCAGAGCCGCTAATTAATAATTTTTCTTCTGGCATCAAATAAAGTTTAAACTTGATTGATGAACTACCAGAATTAATTGCAAGTATTTTTTTAGACATCTAATCACTCCAAATAAACTAAGTTAACGAATTATTGCTTCGTAAATCATCTTCAGATCATCATCTGAAGGAACAACTGGATTGCCTGGGAATGTTGCATCCTTCTTCGCATTAGCAACAACCGTATCAGCAGCTGCTTCTGCTTTTGCGTGGTCAACTCCAAATGCTTGGAGAGTCATTGGACAATTCATTTGCCGTGCCATTTCACGAATCTTTGCAATCAGCCGCTTAACAGCCAAACGGTCACCAACGCCAGGTGCAGCAATTCCGGCTTTCTTAGCGGCAATTGCAAACTTGTGTAAGGCTTCTTCACAGTGTTCAGCATTGTATGCAACAACATATGGCAATAACATTGTGTTTGCTAAACCATGAGGAACATGGAAGTTAGCACCTAATTGGTGGGCAATTGAGTGGCAAATACCTAGTCCAGCAATGTTAAAGGCTGTTCCGGCAATATTTGATGCTTCGTGAACGATCTTTCGTGCATCGACATTATCGCCATGACGATAACATTCAACAAGATACTTAGTTACCGCATCAATGGCTTCTTCTGATAATGCAACGGTAAACAAATTAGCGTCCTTAGCAACCAATGATTCAAGAGCATGAGTTAATACATCCATTCCTGAGTAGGCAGTAACACTCTTTGGTGCTGTCATTACTAACTTAGGATCAAGCAATGCACAATCTGGTGTTAAGTAATCTTCAAGAATCGGAATCTTCCGGTGTTCCTTAGTATCAGAAATAACCGCAGTATTAGTAACTTCTGAACCGGTTCCGCTGGTTGTTGGAATTGCAATATATTCATTAATTTTGCACTTGCCAAGCTTTTCACCGAAGAAACGAATTCCCTTACCGGTGTCCATTGCAGAACCACCACCGATACCAATTACAATTGTTGGTTTCAGCTTTAAGAACTGTTGAACCCCTTCCATGATTTTATCTAGTGGTGGATCAGGGACAACATCAGAGAAAATTTCACATTTATTACTCTTGTTAATATGACTCTCAATTTCCTTTAATGTGTCACTACCAGGTAAGAATGAGTCACAAACTAACAAAATTCGTTCATTATGAAGGGTTTCTAATTCCTTCAAACTATCTGTTCCCGAATAAATTCGGGTTGGCATACTAAATTTTTCCATCGGCATTATGCCTCCCATTAGTACCAATTACGAACTGAGAACCCTTGTGGCGAATTCAAACGAACACGACGCGTAAAGGTTCTTGCAGTACAAGTTCCTTCACCAGTTGGCGTAGCAATTGTTAATGCTGAAGCACCTGAGTGAGCACCATTATCAGCAACACCTGTTCCAACATAGGATGGACCGTTAACAACGAAGATCGAACATTGCATCCGGTGAGCAGCATTATTAATATGCTTTAAGTTGTTGGAGTGAATAGTTGCAGTATGGTGGTTTCCTTGTTCTACTTCAACAGCAGTCTTCAAAACATCATCAAATGTTGGGCAAGAAACAACTGGTAAGATTGGCATCAACATTTCAGTCATTACCAATGGGTGTTCCTTTGGCAATTCGCAAATAATTTCTACCGGGTGACCAGTATATGGAATATTAGCTTGATCTAAGATGTAGGTTGCATCCTTTCCAACAAACTTCCGATCAGGAGTACCGTTGTCTTGGATGCACATATCGGCGAGTTTGTCAGCCTGTTCACGGTTAACAACAAATGCACCTTCATCTTGCATCTTGCGGATTAATTCATCCTTAATACTACTTTCGGCAACAACTTCCTTTTCAGCAGTACATAAAATGTCATTATCAAATGAAGCTGAAGCAATAATATTATGAGCAGCTAAGTCAATATCAGCGGTAGCATCAACCATTGCAGGAGGATTACCAGGGCCAGCACCAACAGCCTTCTTACCGCTAGTCATTGCTTGGTGAACAACAGCTGGTCCACCGGTTACGGCAAGCATAGCAATATCAGGATGTTGCATCATTTGTTGAACAGATTCAATTGTTGGTGTTTCAATGCTTACAACTAAATTGTGAAGACCAGTTGCATCAGCAATGAAATCATTCATCTTTTCAATCGTCCAACGAGTGATATTCTTAGCACCAGGGTGAGCACCAAAGTAAAGGGTATTTCCACCTGCAAGCATCATAATTGCATTGGCAATAACTGTTTCGGATGGGTTAGTACTTGGACCAACAGCACCGATAACACCGTATGGCAACCGTTCATACATAACCATTCCGCCATCACCATTTTCGACAACCGGTTCAAGAATTTCTGGACCAGGAGTGTTGTACAAAGCATTGTGCAACTTAGCAATCTTTGCTTCGACTGTTCCCATTCCGGTTTCTTCTTTAATGTCCTTTGCCATCTTTTCAATGTAAGGACGGAAACCTTCCTTGATAGCATCAATCACCTGTTGCCGCACTGCAATTGGCTTGTCACGATATACTTCTTGGGCAGCTTTAGCAGCAGCAATTGCGTCATCAACATTAGTAAAAATACCACGATGTCCATCATCATTAGTAACTGCCGCACTGTTAGAGCTAGCATTATCTAATTCTTCTGCTAGGATCTTGCGAACAGCACTTTCAATATCGTTAATCTGCATATCTATTTACTCTCCTTCAAGAATTCTGCAACAGCAGCTTCACAGATTGATTGATCTTCTTCAACTAATCCGCCACTAACACCAATTGCACCAATAATTTCATCATTGATCTTCAATGGAATACCACCAGCAAATGAAGCTAAGCGACCATCAAGCATCGTTTCCATTTGGTATAATCCGGCACCAGGTTGAATATCCTTGCTAATATCCTTTGTTGGTTCCTTCATAGCAAGTGCAGACCATGCCTTCTTAGGTGCAAGCGTACAACTTACTAAGTTAGCATTTGGCATGTGGTAACTCATCTGAAGCACTTGATCAGCTTTCATAATTGCGATTGTTACCCCTACACCAAGTTCATTGGCACGGGCAACCGCTGCATCAATTACCTTTTCCATCTTATGACGATCAAACAGGTTCTTAGAATTATTACTATTGATTACGCTTTCAACAATCTTGCTAATTTGTTCTTCATTCATTCTTAACGCACGTCCTTTTTTTCCTGATAACGTTGATAAATTTTAATTACATCATCAGTTACACTATTTAATAAATCTTCATAGTCCTCATCACGAGCCACGATATACAGAAAATCAGATAGTCGGTTTACGTATCGCTCTAACTCAGGACGAAACTTAACATCTTTTGATAATCTGACAAATAATCTTTCTGCTCGCCGACAAATTGTCCGACAAACATGGAGTTGTGCACCAGCAGTACTTGAACCCGGTAAGATAAAGCTATGAACTGGTGGTAGCTTAGCTGTATACTCATCAATCACTTTCTCTAATCGACGGGTATCTTCATCAGTAATAATTTTGCTCTTATCAGTAAAATATTGCCGCTTTTCGGTAGCTATCTCACCTTGAAGGAAAAACATCTTATATTCGACTTCTTGCAAAAGTTTTTTATTACGTTTACTTTCACAAAACTTATCTGCCAAACTGATATTGGCATTTAACTCATCAAAAGTTCCATAAGTTTCAACCCGCAAAGAGTCTTTAGGAACTCTTGTACCGTCAAATAAGCTTGTTTCTCCTTTGTCACCACCTTTTGTGTAAATAGCCATTTTAATTCCTCCAATGTGTACTACTTATCAAAACGGTCAATTATTCCTACAATAGTACAATCATTAACATCCCTAGTTTGATCCTCATCACGCTCTTTATCAGCACGTCTTGCACCTGCACCCCTTACAATCAATACATTATCGCCAATTCCGGCATTTACTGTATCAGCAGCTACTTGTTCAAACCTAACCGGTTGCTGATCTGAATTAATTTGTTGAACAATCATTAGCTTTTTCCCTACTAATGATGGATCTTTTTGGGTTGCAACAACACTGCCTACTACTCTCGCCATATACAATTTTCTTCAGTCCTAATCTTAATTTTTATTTTTTTATAGTTACAAATATCAACTGCTTCATCAGTGATAAGCTGCTGTTGATATCTGACAAGAATCGATTTATCTGGCTTAGCAGCTATCTCTCCTCTTGTAATAATTCGATTATGACTGGCAATCACTGGCGATTCGTTATTAACAACAAAGAGGATTGGCCAGTCTAAAATCATCATTCGTGGAATAAAATTAACCATCTGTTCATTAATCAAAAAGTAAAATTTAACATCATAGCTAATTCCTTCTAATACCCAGTTAACCCAAGCATTAGTCTTTTCCATTGAATACAAATCCTTCACTAGGCTAATTGATATATTTCTAAGAATAACTTTACCGTTCCGCAAGAAAATCTGGTCACTAGGTGGGGTAACCTGCTGATTAAAAGAAACTTCCGTACTAGTATGCTTCCGTTCTTCTAACCGGTGCATAACCTGTTGTAATAGGCTATCCATTTATTCACCCCCTTGTAATCCTTAAAAGAGTTAATCTTTCTTTTTAATGATAACCTTCCCGTAAGAATTGTTACCTAGTCCAACATTTGCCGCATTGGCTTCATCTGTATCAATATGCATTTCAAGAACAAAATCCTCACGTGGACGAGCAACAACATCATCAAAAATCGTCTTACGTCCGCCGTCACCATCAACCTCAACCTGCATAGGATCACCAAGTTTAACACCAAACCGCTTAGCATCTTCAAGGCTCATATGAATATGCCGCTTAGCAACAATTACACCTTGAACCTCAATTTCGGCATATGGTGAACGAACTTTAATCGATGGGGTACCATCAAGGTCACCGGACATTCTAATCGGTGCATCAATTCCAAGAGTAAAGTTTTCAGATCGGGCAATTTCAACCTGTGAATGTGAACGGTATGGCCCCATTAATCGAACATGCTTGATGGTTCCCTTTGGTCCGATTAAATCCACTGTTTGTTTTGCCGCAAAATCAGCATGTTGGCGTAACTTTTTGAGCATTTCAATTTTTTGCCCTGGGAAGAGTTTTTGAAAATCTTCTTCAGTTAGGTGAACATGGTGATTTGAAACACCAATCGGAACAAGATTAGGATTAAGTGTTTCCTTAATAATAGCCCGAATAAGCGTTCTTAAATGTTCTTCATCCATAAACAATCTTCCTTTACTTTAATTATTCAGCGTCACTATTTGATCCTGGTAAGATCTTTTCAACTTCTTCATGTGGACGTGGAATTACGTAAGATGATACAACTTCGCCAACGCCTTCAGCAGCTTGGACACCAGCGTCAACAGCTGCCTTTACAGCACCAACATCACCACGAATCATAACAGTTACCAATCCACTACCGATCTTTTCCTGACCTGTTAATGTTACGTTAGCTGCCTTTACCATTTGATCAGCTGCTTCAATTGATGCAACTAAACCCTTAGTTTCAATCATTCCTAATGCGTTATTCATAATGAATTCCTCCTATTTTTTCTTTAATTCGTTGTAATGAATGCACTTTTTGTGTGGTTCGCCTAGTTTCCGTGGACACTTTGGATCACCGCACATGTTGCATGTGACCTTTTCATTAGAACTTACATCCTGGTCTTTATCATCAGGACCGTCTACTGTTTTAGAATCGTTTGCTAACTCACGATCTTCAATAGAAGGTTCATCAGCATGCTCATCTACTTTTTCCTCAATGCTATCTTTAACCGACTCCGGTTGTATAGTTATTGTTGGCTCAACCGGCTTATTAGCTTCCTTTTTCTTTGGAGTTTGGTTTAATAAATCAGTTTTCCCTAAAGAATCTAATCCCGAAGCAGGACGACCAATAACCGTTGAAGTTACATATACATCCGGCAAATAATCCTTAACGGCCTCAACAGCAACCGTTACGGCAGATAGTTCACCGCTAACTTGTAATGTAACCCAGCCATTTCCCTTAGTATTTTGAATACTACTAAGGTCAACGTCCGCAGTTTTTAGCATTCGATCAGCAGCAACAATAGCACCAGATAATCCATTACATTCTACATAGCCTAAAGACTTCATAATTAAATCACCTGTTTACCATTTCCTTAAAGGGGATTCCCTTTACTAGTCGCGCTGCATTTGCTCCTAGAACTCGTAGTTGCTTACCATCACTAATTGTTTTATCAAATAGTGGTTTGTTTTCTTTTAAGTTTTTATAGTGAACGATAAATCGATCACCATCAAAAGCAATCCCTACTGATAATCGTGAGGCGAGGGCCGACTGGTATGCCCGACTTACAACATTATCAATGTCGATTTCTCTAACCGCCACCGGTATTTGTTCTTCTTCAATTCCGTTAAAAAGCGGTGCTGCATTTTGAGGAATAGCTGTTCCATTCTCAACACCTACGATAATTGAGGGACGCTCTGAATCATTGTTCATATTGCTTCCTTCTTTCTTCGCCATAACGGAGAATTAATCCTGTTGCAACCGCGTTTCGTGGGCCTTCTACTCCACGAACATTCCCACGTCCGGCAACTAAGTTAAAGTGTGCTAACTCATCTGTTACTAGTTGTGGTATTTCAAAGTCAAGAGCAGATCCACCGACAATTACAACAAACGGAATATCACGAATGTTTCCTGTCGGGCTGACGTACTTAAGAGCTCGTAATGCATTGGTTACAAATACCCGCTTCTTAGCACTTTGACGAACCAGCTTGATCTTCTCAATGCTTGGATTACCCGTAACCGGTTCATACCCATCTGGTTTGATTACAACAACACGAGCAAACAATGATGACGGAAGCGGATCTTCAAAGAATTGTACCGATCCATCTTCATGACGAATTTGGAATAGATTTTCGACTTTAGCTAATGGATAGCGCTTAATATCCTCTGCCAAGTGAATGTCATTTAATCCCAATTCAGAGTTAATAATCATCGTAACCATGTCACCAGCACCAGCTAAGTGAATTGCTACAGTTTGATTTTCTTTATTGATAATTGAAGCATCTGTTGAGCCGGCACCTAAATCAAGAATTGCAATTGGTTTATCTGTTCCCGGTGTCGTTAATGCACCGCGAATTGCAGATTCAACTTCGGCACCACCAATCTCAACCTTCGTATGGAATTCATCTTCAATTAATTTAGCAATTACTTCCATTTGAAGATGATCAGACTTAACCATCGCAGCAATACCAACTGCTGATTCATTTGAAAATTCACCAGCCAAGCCTCCGCGAACTTCGACAGGCACCTGTGTATCTACCGCTAATAGATCTTGAATAGCAATTTCACTGTTCTTCTTTCCGGTTAAATCAGCCATTGTTTGGCGAACATTTTCAAGCATTCCACCAACGTTAGTCCCTGATTCTCCAGTAATATCATTAATGTGACGGAAACTGGAAATTTTCTTCATAATGGCGTCAGCACCTTCTGAAACACCAACTTCTTCTTTTCCGGTATCGCCGTTAATGATAATGTTTCCGGCTGGAATTACCCGTGCCTTAACATCCCCTGCTGGTGTCTTAATGACAACGGCAGAACGGTTACCAATAAGTGCACGTGAGACAGGAACAATATTCTTGGTTTCTTCTGGATTCAATCCAAACAAGGTAGCAATTCCATATGGATTTGAAAGTTGCGAGATAACTTGTCCCGGACCAGCAACTTCAACTGCCGCCAGCATATTTAATGGGACTTTATCAATCATGGCAACTTCATCAACAATCGGAATTGATTTATTCAATCGATTATCAACTAACACACCATCATCATTTTTTAGGATCGCAGCTGTAATCTTATAGCCCGAAGCAACATAGGCGTTAATCAGTTTAGCAACATCTTCAAAATCAATATCCTTAGGAACAACAACAATATAGTTTTGACTTTTATCCGTCTTTTTGACAAGATCCAATAGTCTAACTGTTATTCCTGCACCAGTTCCAATACCACCGGGAGTATCAGGATTATGTCCGATCATGGTCGATTCGGTTACGACCGTTTCGGTAATTGTTTCCATCGCTACGTCACCGATAACTGGCGTTGCCTCATTAATCCGAATTAAATCAATATCATTAATCGTTAAATTAGCCTTATTAAGGACTTGATTGATGGAATCTCTAATTCCAACCAGATTTTGTTTTGTACCCTTGATACCAGTAGTAGGGGCTATTCCAGAGCCAATAAAGTTAATTGTTCCATTATCAGCAACATCAGCTAACGCTACTTCAGTGGAAGAATTACCAATATCAACACCTATTACTTTTTCAGTTGCCATATAAAAAACTCCCTACTTTATCAAATACTAGTTATCACCCTTGAGCTTCTTTCGACTTTCATAGTAATCTGCAGCTTCTTCAAACCAAGCTGCACATACTTCTGCATGATATTTATCACGGAGTTCATTAGCAATATCTAGTAATTCTTGCTTCGTTGAACGGAATGGCCGTAATGCATCATACATTTGCAAAACACGTTCGTCTGGAACACGTGTTAATTCAGCTGCCCGTTGTAAGTTCTTTTGAATTGCTGGCCGACCAGCGTTTGCTGCGATCTCACCTTGAAGTTTTAGAGCTTCTGGAGTAATCCGTAATTCTTTTGGATTAACTTGATCATTTACAACCTTTTGTAAAGTAATATCATCAAGTTTCTTTCCTGATGGTGTCTTTACTAAATCACGGTGCTTTTGGTAAAGAGGATAGTCATCTGCTGTCATTTCCTTACCGTTATTTGTTGAAGTAGCACTTGTTGAACTATCGGAAGATGAGCTATTTCCCATCTGTGCCATGATCTTTGCTACTAAATCATCAACTTCACTCATCTGTTATGCCTCCTTAATCGAACGTAACTTTGATTTCTTCTTCAGGCTTTCCAACAACAACTTGGTGAGTTTCACGAATATGCATAATTGCTGAAATAGCTTGGTAGTGAATACGAGCAAGTTGATCGTTCTTAGCTGGAACTGGTTCTGGAGATTCACCTTTAGCGTACATTGCTGCATTCTTACCAATTGCCCGGAAAGTTTCTGGTGTAAGAACCGGAGCTTGTGGGAATAATTCTAGGTTTCCTAATGGATCCTGGTCTTTTTGGTGAATAACAGTTGTTCCCTTAGATTGGATTCCAATTGCAATTCCTGAACCAGATAAGTGGTCACCCTGAACAGCACAGAAAGCAACGTCTGATGAACGATAGACTTTAACTACTCGTGCTTTAAGTCCCTCTTCTTCAATTCCGGCAATTACTTGACGAAGTACCTCTTTATGAGGAATCCCAGTTTCTGTTTTGTCTAGAACTGTTGCAAAGGCAGGACCAACTGCGATTACAACTTCATCCTTTGAGTACCCTGGTTTTGCTTCGCCAATTGGTTGGAACCAATCAAGTTTCTTTTCAGGAACTGCCTTGCTGTTTGGTTGTTGAACTTCTTCAGTAGCAGTTGCGGTACTATTATTTTCCTTGTCAAAATTGATCTTAGTATCAATTTGATTAGTCTCGTTTAAAACTTCTTTAACGATCTTACGAAGTAAATTTTCATCGATATCAGCCATAAGAGATTACCTCCTCTCTATAGTTCCAAGTGTTCTGGATCAAGTGCGAATGGAAGATCTTTGATTCGATCCCATTCTTCCTTGTCTTCATATAGACGGTATCCAGTACCTGGACCTTGGTAGTCATTCCCGTCATTTACGGCAGAAGTGATATTCCAATCCTTGTCAAAGATTGATGAAGTTTGAAGGTAATCACCGACAACCTTTTGCTTTTGAAGGTTCAATACAGCTTCAGCAACATCCTTAAATCCATGGTTATAAAGAGCCTTAATAATATCAACAGCAGTAATGCCACGATCCATCATATCTTGAGCAGCTTTCATATCTGCAACCATGTCACGTTTTGGCATGTCATCATGAGTGTTAGCATATGTAGCAGCTTCAACTTCTTCATCAGTAATCTTAGGTAGTCCAAGATCTTCAAATACAGCTTGTAACGCCTTAGCAGCCTTGTTACGAGCCTTAATAATTGTTTCTTCTTGAACTGGGTGAATACCATAGTATTGACCTAAGTCACGTTCCATAACATACATGTCATCGTAGTCCATTGCATCGGTGTTTGAACCAGCAAAGGTGTTATCGTAGTTAGGAGTTGATGAGTAACCAGAATTAATGTAATCAGTACCGGCAATAAATTGACCAATAAACCGTTCAGTACGCCGCATATCTGAGTGTGAGTATGCTTGGTCACAACCAGAAGCACATTCAATATCACACATCATACATAATAGGTTTTCACCAAGAACTTCACGGATACCGTTAGGAACAGCACCTGGAATTTCAATACAACTTACGGCACCGTTTTGAAGTCCTTGAACACCTGAAGCCTTGGTAAGTAAAATACAACGTGCTTCAAGATATAACATTGACTTACCTTCTGGGTAACCCATCAAAACTTCTGAACCAGCACCTGAAGTAAACCGCATCTTCAAACCACGCGATGCATAACATGATGCAAGGAATCCTTTAGACCATGGTGTATCATCACCATCAGTAAATACCCGGTCAGTACCATAAACTGAAATAGTTTCAGCATAAGCGGTAAAGCCACGCATTCCTAATTGCAATTCGGTTGCTTCTTCAACAGAACATTGTGTTAATACACCAGGACGACCTGTTTGAGCACCAATTAAGATTGAAATAGCATTAAATGGTGCATAACGGGCAACGGCAGTAGTAGTTTCTTGTTCTGGAAAACCACGAAGCGCAGCATCAGCAGCATCAGCAGCAATTTGAACTGGGTTATCAACCGTGTTGGTAACGTGACATTGGTTATCCGGCTTCCGACGCGGACGCATCTTCTTGATAGCCATAATCATTTCACCAAAGTCAAGCTTACTAATGATTTCTTCGGCTTTCGCTGGAGTTAGTGCAGAAGTAATTTCAATGATGGATTCACGTGAGACATTTGGATCAACCAACATCCGTGCAATTTTAGTTGAATCCATATTCATAACTTTTTCAACGTTATCAATATTAATTCCATACTTAGCAATGTAGAGGTCAATTAAGTCAAAGTCTTCCAGCTTCTTGCCATCCATTTCGACAATTTTACCGTTTTCAACCTTTACACTTGGCTTCGGGTCATTTGGACCCATCATTGCAACGAAACCTTCTTCAGGCCATTCCTTAACAAATGTATCTTGATGAATTGGCCGCTTTTCTAGTTCTTCAAAACGTTTTTGACGCTTCATAATAAAGTAGTCCTCCTTCCAGATCTACTTAATGTATGATGGGAAATCATTAACTGGTTCTTCACCAAACTGTGACAACAACTTTAATCCAACTTCTCGTCCAGCCATAACAGCTTGACGAACGGCACCTGAATCACCGGTAATGGTCAAGCATCCCTCATTAGAAAAGCTTGTTCCGTGACTAGGAGAAGTAAAGTTTAATGGTTCAACACCAGCAGTCTTTAGTGCTTTATCTCCCATAACAACACCAATACCTGAAGGACAACCACAAATTAATCCAAAGGCTTTCCCTTCAACTGCGCCTAATCCGAGGTGAGCTGCACCAGCTGCCCGTGCCGTGAATTGTAGTTCAAGGTGCCCGGCTTTGGCATTATAAACATCACCAAATGTTCGATGAAGATTATCAAGAGCAACACGAATTGCTTGACGTGCATCAGCTGGATCGTCACCACCAATGATGATTAAACATCCGTGACCACCGCCGCCTTTGGTATCACGTGGCCATTCAACATCAATACATTCCATATTAGTAGCCTTGATACCTTCATCCATTGCCATGATTTGCGGACCAGCACCAGTACGATCGCTCAAAATTCCTAGTGTCTTATATTGTTTTGTAACATGCAATTTATCTAGTAATTGTTGGTCAACACGTGGAATCACCATTCCGATAGTGTCACCAATTTCACTAGCACCGACAAATTCGGGAACTGTGCTAGTAGAATTTAGAAAGTCATTCATTTTTTTGCCTCCTGCTTATAAAAGCTCCTAATAATAAAGCTCTTATTACAGATATTTGTATCTTGCAGTCTGTATAAGGGCTTTAACCTTTAAAAACTTATTCTTTATTTGGTAAGAGCTTTTCAACTTCAGATTGAGGACGTGGAATTACGTAGTTAGAAACAACTTCCCCAATATTTTCAGCAGCCTGAACACCAGCGTCAACTGATGCTTTAACAGCACCAACATCACCACGAACCATAACAGTTACTAATCCGTGACCAATTTTTTCTTGACCGATCAATTTAACATTAGCTGCCTTAACCATTGCATCGGCAGCTTCAATTGATGCTACAAGTCCTTTAGTTTCAATTAAACCAAGTGCTTCTTGTCCCATAAAAATTGCCTCCTAAAGTATAAACACAATCAGCGATGAAAGAAATCGCTTACAATTTGGTACATGTTCATTCTATAACATGGCGTTTATAATATATTATCTTAAAAATCTGTATATTAGATAGAAAGACAAAAAAGCATAATTATCTGTTACTAAATTGACTAAATAGCGCTTCCTTTGTATAAATATGTGCTAGTATGGTAGGAGTATAGTTGATAATAACCTCTAAATAAGATAAGTTAGGTGGATTTTTTTATGTACGAATATTCATCAAAGTTTCTTAACGACATCCAAAGAGTTACTAAAACTTTTCAAGATCTCACTAAGAATAATATTGTTTTCACAAGTGTGACTGGCACTGTTGTAGATTGTAATACGCTTCTTTTTGATTCAAATGTATCCCTAGATCATTTAAGGAAACTAGGATTCAAAAACTACTTTCTTTTTCCACTGGCTGTTAATTGTTCTTTGAGCGGATTTTTTATTCTTGATGCCTCACATATTGATGTTGACTTTATTAAATTGTGTGGAAAATATATCGAAACATCACTCAAAGAAATCATTAGTGATAAATCCAATCAAATTATTATCTTAGATCCAATTGAGGCTTCCAAAGCTTCCTCACTGGCTCAATCCCTTAACAGCATTTTAAGTATTTCTGAGGCTCCAACTGGTGCTGGCGTCTATCCGCTTCCTTCGAATTTCACAGTCAATGGTAATAATGCAGGGGATTCGTCACCATCTGATATTGAAAAAAATATCATGATGGCATTAAAATATATCAACTCTAATCTTGAAAAATCATTAACCCTTGAAAACGTTTCTCAAAAAATATACTTATCTCCTTCATACTTAAGCCGAATCTTTAAGAACTACTTTAATGACAACTTCATCAATTACATCAATTTGCAAAAAATTGCTCTTGCACAAGAAAAGCTTATTTTTACAAATACGCCAATAAACAAATTAGCTCATTCGGTCGGGTTCTCACAAACAAGTTACTTTACCAAGATTTTTAAACAGAAAGTCGGGATGACGCCTTCAAAATATCGTAAATATAATTCTGCAATTAAGAAAATTTATACCATTCCGCGAAATCTCGAATGGCGATCTAATAAATCCGTTTATGAAATCTCAAAAGACTTTTTTAATAAGAACGAAATCTCATTTAAGGCACGTGATTTAAATGGATATCCTTATATCTATTCAATCAATGATTTAAGCGATGTCCGTAATAAAGCTGGTTGGGTTTATACAGTAGATTGCTCACAACCAATTATCCCCGCAAGCGAAATAAACGTTTTTGACCGTTCAGTAATACAATGGATTTATACTGAAAAAATCATTTAAAGGCAACAAAAGCTCTCTCATATCGGCCCGAAAGTCGACTTGAGAGAGCTTTTTACGTGTATTTCACTTTGCTTATTATTTTAATCATCAAACATTGCAATACCCAATGGCGTTACAAATTGTGGATAAAGCGGCTTATAAACTTTACGTTTTAAAGTCTTACTAAATGTGGTTGTAAATTCCGTAAAATTAGTGGCACCACCCACAACGATTACTGGGTCGATAACTTCTGCACCCATGTTTTGAACAATTGCTGCCATCTTTTCAACAACTGGTTTAATAACGGCATACACTTCGGGTTCTTTATCTTTGTCACGCTTTAGTTGTTCTGCTTCGTCATTCTTAATCTTATAGCGTCCGCCCAAGACAAGCGTCATGTGAAAACCGCCCGTTGCTTCATCAATAACATGAATGAGCTTATTATTCTTAAAAACACTAATTCCAGTGGTTCCACCACCAATATCAACGACCGTACCATTAACTAATCGTAGAAACTTGGCTGCCGCTGTTGGTTCATCTTCAATGCCTGTACAGATCATCCCTGTTTCTTCAATAACATTGGCAACCACCTTAGCACTTTTTTCACCAGTCTTCGGAGGAATTGCACCACAGGCTGTCTTAAGTTCACATCCCAGCACTTTCTCAGCCTTTTCCTTTAGGCGCCTTAAAATATTAACTGATTCCATAAAGTTAACTACGATCCCGTCTTGAACCGCATGGTCATATTCATATGCTCCATACACAATTCTATTTTTAGAATCAAGGACCGTTAAAACAATTGAAGAAGTTCCTAAGTCTACTCCTGTCTTCAGCTTTTCTTCAGGCTTAACTTTGCGCATGGGCTTATCACCATTAACAATCGTTGCAAATTTTTTTAATTGTTCATTACTATTCTTTAATATTTCTTTTTCCATTAACTTTCTCCTACGGGCTACCGCATTTAAACTAAATAAAGAGGCTGCTTAGCCTCCTCTTTTCTATCATCATTAAACAAGCGCTGTTTGTAAAGCACATGCAAGAAGGCCCCCAACAATTGGACCACACATTGGAACCCAAGCATACCACCATTCTGCAGCTCCTTTATTTGGAACCGGCAAAATAGTATATGCCAAACGTGGTGACCAATCACGAGCCGGGTTTAAGGCAAAACCTGTTGTCGTACCAAGACATGTACCAACAACAGCAATAACCATTCCTACGATAAATGGCTTCAATCCCTGTGTAAAGTTACCAAGATTTAATAAGATGAAAATAAATGCAAAGGTCGCAATCACTTCTGAGAAAAAGTTAAAAATTGGACTATTTATCGCTGGACGAGTAGCAAAAATACCAACATTATTTCCTTCCTCTTCATTTGGGGTTGCTTTAAATTGTGGATAGAATTGAATAATTACTAATACTGCACCAACAAACGCACCAAGAAATTGACCAAGTAAGTAAGGTATAACGTTACTCCATGGGAATAAGCCAAAAATAGCAAAAGGAATTGTTACAGCGGGATTTAAGTGCCCTAATGAACCCAGAAATCCTGCAACATAAACTCCCGTTGTAACTGCTAAGCCCCATGAAATACAGATAAACCACCAACCACTTTGTTTCCCATATGTTTTATTCAAACTATTACCAGCACAACATCCTGCTCCTAATAGGATTAAAACCATGGTGCCAAAAAATTCGCCAATAAATCCATGCATGTCTAAACACCAACCTTTTTATATTATCCCCAAATTGTATGCGCTTTCTATACATATAATGCTAACACATTAATTATGCATTTTATTGTCTTTATTGTATTAACTGTTCAATAACGGCAATATTTTACAAATTAATACACAAAAAAATCATGTTCCTTACCAGAAATTATTAGCTTTTCTTAAAATAAAACCTAGTCCTATGAAAATAATCACCAAGAAAATCCCACAGTAAATATATCTTTGCGGATGTCCTTTTACGTGTCCGTACCGATAATCATTATTATAACGTTGCATGGCTCCTATTATTAATCCACTGATTCCATTTATTGTTGGACTAAGCGCAAAGGACGCCGACACTTCGCTTATTTCATTATTAATAAAGCTAAAAATAATAAAAAGGACTCCAATCATCACCGTTGAAATTATCGTTGCAAGATTAATTCCAACTAACATTTCATAGATAATACTGTTATTAGCTGGAACCTTAACAAGTATTCTTGGCATCTCTTGCCAACTTCTTGCAATAAAGAAGATGAGTAAAAAGCAATCACCAATAATAAACGGTAAAGTCCAACCATTATGTAATTCTAAACTTGGCGGAATTACAATCCCTGCAGCGCATAGAACTACTATTGGCCAATACATCGAAGCAAATTTTCGACGTGATTGCGGTCGTTCCAGGAGAGCAAAAAATTGTCCCAAAAGAGCTTGTAAGAAATTTAAAACGATAAATATCATGACCCATATATTTAAGTAGCTAGGAATTAATACTACTTTAGGCTGTCCCCAGGCAAGAACAATTGAAATAATTAAAACAATAGCTAACAACAAAGCCCTTGGTGAATAAGGGGACAGATTTCGATATTTTTCTGCTCGTTGATAAATTAATATCAGGTTATACATATTCATCACTAAAATGACAGCTGAAACCAGTAAAGCAGAGTCCTGCAACTGATTTGGGGATGGGGGTTCTCCACCTAAAATAATATATGCTGACATTGTACAAAGCCATCCCACTGTCCACATCAATGGAATAGTTGGTGTCAAGATTAATGGCTGACGCGGCAACCATTGTTCCATGTGAAACACCTCCTCAATATGGTATCTTACCATAAGAAATTGCTCAAAATCTGGTAAGATAAATAGTAGTTAGTTTTAGGAGGTAAATTTTTATGTTTTTACCACAATTAGGATTAAAAGGAAGCAGTCAACTAGACCAAATTGAGGATCGCTTACAGTATAATCCTACTATTTATGAATTTTATACTAATGCTGATGACTTTACTGATGAAGGCTACCAACGCCTCTATGATGCTATTCAATACGTTAAAGATGCTGGAATTAAAAATATTATTCTACATCACCCAATGAAGTTTCAGGATCATCATTCAGAAGTAGTGGCCCCTGAAAAACAGTATCCTGACCTATATCGCTTTATCGAATTTACAACTGAAAAGCTCCTTTATTTAGCTGATGATCTTGATGTTCAAGTTTTGGTTCATGGTGGTTATGCTGGTCCTGAGTCACGTTACTTTGTTTCACTCTACCCTAGTGTAGAAGACGCCCGAAATGCTGTTTATCAGCGGTTGGATCGTTTTGCAGATGCTGGTGGAGAGCATATCATGTTTGAAAACTCAATTGCGCCAGTTTTTGCTTATGGCGATCCCCTTCAAGAAGATGAAATTCTTGCACATGATTATCGACTTGCCTTTGATACATCCCATTGTTTTATTGAACTTCATGGGAATAATCAGAAATTGGCCGTATCCCTAGCGCATTTAAAAGATCGTACCGTTCATTACCACCTAGTTGATTCAATGGGCGAAACTCATGATAGTCTTACTCTCGGCACCGGTAAAATTGACTGGGCTAACGTTTTGCCTCACTTAAATCCAGCTGCTACTAGTATTTATGAAATTAACTTACACGATCAAAATAATTGTCGTGAACAAATTGACAGTCATAATTATTTAGTTAAACTTTACCAAAAGCTTAATAATAGAGGAGTTTAATCGTGAAGCAATATATTAATCACCGTCATATTTCTTTAGTATTAGCCCTATTTATCCTCTACTTAGCAATCACTTACTGGGAAGTTGTTGCTAAATTTATCCAAACAATTTTTTCGGCAACCATGCCTCTTTTAATAGGAGGAATAGTCGCCTATATCGTTAACCTATTATTAAGACAGTATGAATACCTTTACTCGCATTTATTTAAGAAGCCAAGTTTGCAAAAATTCAAGCGGCCAGTTGGAATAATAATGTCCTACTTAACAATCCTCCTAATAATCACCATCGTCTTTGCTCTGGTAATTCCCGAACTTATTACGTGTGTAAAACTACTTATTGCAAATCATAGTCACATTATCAACCATTTTATTGATTACTTTGAACATAGCAGTGATTTTAAGGGACTTCTCAATAACTTTAACACGCGCAATATTCAATGGGAAAAGGTCGGTAAATACCTTACAACTGGTGTAGGCGGAACCTTTAGAACTGTTATTTCGACAGCCTCTTCTGTTTTCTCAGCTGCTACAACTGCTGTAATCGCCATCTTCTTCTCAATCTATCTCCTGATTTATAAAGAAATGCTGCACCACCAATTTTCAAAGCTGCTTACAACATATTGCAGTCGTTATCAGACGCAGATAATTAAGGTAGTAAGGGTGTTTGATGAAAGTTATAGTAACTACATCATTGGTCAGTGCAAAGATGCCGCCATTTTAGGAATCTCATGTTTTATCGGAATGACGATCTTACGAATGCCATATGCTTCAATGATCGGAGTTGTAACTGCATTTGGTGCATTAATTCCAATCATTGGGGCAATCCTTGGAGCGAGTGTCGGAGTAATTATCATTTTCGCCGTTTCTCCACTTCAAGCCGGTATTTTCTTGATCTTTATTATTCTTCTTCAACAGTTAGATAACCGCATTACCTATCCACTAGTTGTTGGAAGATCAATTGGTCTCCCAAGTGTATGGGTATTTGCTGCAGTTATTATTGGTGGAGGAATTTCCGGAATTCTTGGAATGATGTTCACTGTTCCTTTATTTGCAGCCCTTTATAAATTGTTAAGTGCTGATGCAAGAAACAGAATAACAATTCAAAAAAATGAGTGAAAAACCGTAGCATTTTTCACTCATTTTTTTATAAGTTATCTGGAACATCAGCAGCAGGTTGGTCCTTAGTTAGTCGATAAACTTGCGATGTATTTACACCAAAGTACTGGTTAATTAACTTACTCAATTCTTCCATCGCTTCATTAGCGCGTTCAATTTGTTCTGGATTAATTGCTTCCATAACCGCAACTACATTTTGAGAATCTTCTGTCAACATTGTTCGTTGAGCTTCACGCCAATTTAGACAACGACAAACAGCACCTTCATCGTCATAATAAATAACTTCCCCCGCCAAAGCAGGTTCATCTTCTTCAGCACCGACTGGCCGAAATGCTTCGCCACCTTTTGCAACACCAAGATGAAGGTTGCCAGCAATCTTATTTCGATCTTCAATGCCCACTGGAACACCGTAGCTCAAAGAAATACTATTGTAGACATCCACAAGAGGTTCAATTGGTTCAAATTTCCGTCCTTGATTGGCACGCTTCAATAAGGCCTCAATTGATGAGCGCGCACCTTTCTTTTTCTTAAATTGTTGAAATGCTTGACGCCATTGATCAACAACTGGATTCAAACGAAAAGTCTCATTGGTTAGAAACTTATCAGCCTCATGAGTAGCATTTGCTAATAGCTTCTTTCGTTCATCATAGTTGTCATCAGTATCATGGTTATCAATGCCATTTGCAAACAAGATATTTACCTGTGCATCTGGAAAAATTTCCCAAAAACTTGGATCAATCGTCACTTGCTTCATAAAAATAATCTCCTCTTTATAAATTAATATTGACGTTTGCCCCCATGCTTTACGGTATCCCAATCGCCATCAATATTTTGGCGGATACGAACTAGATAGTCATGAACCTGCTGAGCCTCTTTTTCCGAGAAGCCTTTCAATGCCTCACTATTTGAAAATTGGTTTTCACGAATAATAAAAGGATAAATCTCTTTTCCTTTTTGAGTAACATAAAGTCGTTTAATTTTCTTATTCGTTGGATCACTTTTTCTTTCAATAAAGCCATTTTTTTCAAGCTTTTTTACAGCACGGGCAATCGTTGTTCGGTCTACTTTTATCAAGTTTGATAATTGTTCTGAAATAATTCCTGGATGCTCATAAATACGAACAACATACAGGTATTGACCACGTGCTAAGTCGATTTGCTTGAACTCAATATTGGCAATCGAATCGAGCGCTCGATCAATCATCCCTATTTCACGTAAAATATCAATCATTGATAAAAATTCTCCTTAACTACAATATTAAGTTCTTTTTGTTGTAATTGCAACAAAATAATTAGCTTTAATTATTTTCCAACGGCGCAGGCTGAGCGACTTTTTGCATGGCTGTTAATAATTGAGCTGCATCCATTCGCGATAAAACTGATTTCAGTGCTAATGTCATTAAGCGATCATTTTGTGTATTAATCACATTATTGCTTGGAATTTCTTCTCCAGCTAAAAGTGCATTCAAAATTTCAACAAAGCGGTCATAGGCAGCTTGCGGGTAAGAATTCATAGTAACCTGAGCAATTCCTGCACGAATATCATCCAGTGAAAAATTCGATTTTAACAATCCAATAAGCAAAAGATCTACTAGTTGGTTAACGGCATACTTTTTCTTAATCGGTGCTTGAATAACTTTCTTTTTCACATAATTATTTACCATTGATTTTGTAAGTGGCTCAATTCCTAAATGATTTAATTGTTCATTTACAATCGCCACCACCTGGTCAACATATAAACCTAGTGTAGGTAATTCTTTCCATCGTGGAAACCGCACCCGTGCTAAATTATTTTGCCATCGTTGATATTCTTCTAATTTATCCATATCACAACCTGCTTTCTTATGGTGCAATTCCAATCGATTGATTCCGAAAATCATCGGTAGTAACTGCCTGTTCAATTATCTGTGCTACTTGTCCTAATCCAATCTCTTTACCTTCTAAAGGATTGCCTTCACTAACAACCTTAAGTGAAGTTTCTTCATTAGTAATTGGCAAAGCTCTAATAATAGTATAGGGCAACTCAAATTCATCAATCATTTTAACCGCATATTGATGAGCAAGGACAGTCTGAGTTGCCTGTTGCCCATACCATTCCTGTAGTTGCTGATTTGTCGCATCATCTGCTGTTCCTGCAATCGAAAGCATTACTATTTTTGACGGTAAAAACAGTGAGTGATCAATCAATTCGGCTAACTCTTGGACTTCATCATCTACATACTCATTAACAGTGGGAAGCCAACATAATATATCCCCACGCTGAATTTCAAATTTAAAACTAGTAAGAGCAACTGCTTCTGGAACCCTTTTGATAATAGTTGGTACTAAATCGTCATGCCGGTGACTAATAAAAACTATCCGACCCATCACAACCTCCAAATCTATTAGTAAGCCATCAATTCATCTTCAATCGTTGCATCTTCAATTCTGACATCAGTAATGGTGCTTTGCTCTAGTAATGGCAGTAATGTTTGAATATTTCCAGTGAAAAGGAAACGGGTCTCATTACCTGCTTCTTCCAACATGTGTGCCCCTAACTTTACTGCATTGTCGATTGGGAAACCAGTTCCCATTACTGTCACAGTACAATCTACTCCATCATTCATCGACAAATCACGTGCAGAAGTCAAATGACTGCCATTAAAGTAATAAAGAGTATGAGCAAACCGCATCAATGTTGAAATATTTTTGCTTGTGAAAAGCACTAAGGCATCGACCTTTTGAGCATAGTCTTTAACAAGGTGACCAATCATTTGCCGTTTATTTTCCTCTAAGCCATCAAAGGCATCATTCAAAATTACGATTGGACATTGCCAAGCAAGGAGAAGTGCTATCCGCAGTTCTAGTCGTTGTGCCTCGTTTAATGAAGCAATCATTTGATCAGGTTCAAATTTCAATGATTTAAGCATTTGGAGTGCTTGTTTTGACTTCAAAGCATTTTTACGATGACGTAATGCGTGGTCAACAGCTTTTGCCACTGTCTTTCCTTTTAAAACCACATCATCAATTCGGCCGATTTCATTTTTGCTTTGGCGCTTATATTTTTTGAATGGAACCCCGTTAATTGTTACATCCCCATTTAAGATTTTTCCACGAACAGATAATAAATCTTCTAATGCAGTTGCTGCGCCTGTATCGTTACTGCAAATTCCGACTACTTGTGGTGACTTTAGTTCTAATGAAACGTTATCTAATTGATCTCCTGATTTAGCATCATAGACTAAATCATTAATTGTAATACTGCTCACTATATAACCTCTTTTCTTAAGCTATCTACCTTTACTAATCTTATCATTTTTTAGGTAATGAACGAAATAAACATGTCTTTCTTTTTAATATGCTTTAATTTATAACGACTTATTTGAATGGTAAAATAATATACATAAATTGTACTTATCAATCGAAATGAGGAATGTTATTTTGAATGAGGGCCAACTATTCACTAATTTTGTAATTATAATCATTACATTTATCTTTGCGGCATTTTTTGTGGCAGCCGAATTTGCTTTAGTGCAAGCACGGGTAACAGCCCTAGAAGAAATGCAAGCAAAGCGCGATAAACCATCTACCAAAATAAACCGCGCAATCAAAATGGTCACCAATCTAACAGAATACCTTTCGACCACTCAAGTAGGAGTTTCAATTTGTGGAATTATTCTCGGTTGGGTCGGTGAAGGAACGATTGAAGCACTCTTAGCTGATGCACTTTCGTTACCAAGCTGGTCACTAAACAATAGTGTCATCCATGTTGTAAGTGCCATTGTGGGAGTTCTTCTTCTAACATATTTCGAAGTAGTTTTAACAGAGATTGTACCCAAAAACATCAGTATTGATATTCCAATTAAGACCCTGATGTTCGTTACCACCCCACTGCACTATTTTCACATTACTTTTTATCCTTTCGTTTGGTTGCTTAATAGTTCTGCCAACGGAATTGTTAAAATGTTAGGCATGAAGCCAGCTGACGAGAGCCAAGACGTCCTTTCGCAAAGTGAGATTATTAGCCTATCTCGAAACGCTGTTAAAGGCGGTGAACTTGAGCACAATGACTTGCTATATATGGAACGAGCCTTTGACTTTAACGATAAGGTTGCTAAAGATATTATGATCGATCGTACTCAATTAACAGTTATTGATATAAATAAAACCGTAAATGACGCGATTAAACTATATCTTAAGACGAAATATAGCCGCTTACCGGTAGTTGCTGATAATGATAAGGATAAGATTTTAGGTTATGTTTTTAACTACGACCTAATTCGGCAAAAGCAAATCAACGGAGATGTATCTTTAGCAAAAGTTCTTCGCCATATGCCTACTACTCCTGAGACTACCTCAATTACCGAAGTCCTTAAGTTAATGATTAGTACTCGGGTGCCCATGGTAGTCGTTGTTGATGAGTATGGGGGTACTAGCGGAATTATTACTGACAAGGACATTTATGAAGAACTATTTGGAACAGTAAGAGACGAGATCGACAAGGTTTCAGATAACATGATTTCTAAAATTGATGAAAATCAATACCGGATTGATGGAAAAACGACCATTTATGATTTTGAACGCTTCTTCCATGTTGAACTTAAAGATTCTGAAGATAGCGATGTAGTAACTTTATCAGGATATGTGTTAGATAATTATCATAATATTCATGAAGGAGAAACGATCAAACTAGCCAACCTTGAGTTAAAAATTCAAGATTATCGTCATTCATATATTGATAGTTTTATTGTTACCACTTTATCAAAGTAAAATTTTACATTTTGGCAGCAATAAGAAAATTATCCTTTTATTTAACACTTAATTCTACTAAAATAATTTTGTAATATTAAAGTAAATCTAAACTAGAAGGAAGAAATTCACATGGCACCAATGAATATTATTTATATCTCGCTTGAGGGAAATACCCGTTCCTTCTTAACGCGGATGCAGGGATATGCTAAACAACAGCACAGTATTAGTGAAGATTGTCCACTTATTGAATTAAAAGAAGTTAGCGATCAAACGCTTCCTGCCGATGAAACAGAACCCTTCTTTGCCTTCGTACCCACATATTTAAATGGTGGTAACGGAATCGATTCTGGTTTCACTGAAATTATGACAAATGCATTAGGTGAATATATTTCCTACAACGATAACGCTAAAAAATGTGTCGGCTTTGTAGGTAGTGGTAATAAGAATTTTAACGAACAATATTGCTTAACTGCTCGTAAATACGCGCGAGACTTTGACGCACCATTTCTCGCAGACTATGAATTACGAGGCACTTCACAAGATATTGAGCGAATTTATACTATCTTAGCTAAACGGTGGAGCGAAGTTAACGCCTAACTTCTAAAATAAAAGCGACTTGGAAATCCAAGTCGCTTTTATTTTTAGCCTTGTTTATTAGCACTTATCAGCCATGTTATCCCATACTTATCTACAATCTGCCCCATTACATTATTTAGGATCCAATCACCAAATGGTACCGTCACACGTTGATTGTCTGATTTTGCTAAACGATTAAACAAATCACGTGCTTTATCTTCCTCTTCTTCAAAATCGAGTAAAATTGAAATTAGTGTAGACGTTTGGGGATTGCCCATCGTTGCATCTGCACAAATAATCTTTTGTCCAGCAATCATAAATTCACCACGCATTGTTGTCTGGTTCAATTGATCAACTGGTAATCCAAGACTTTCCGCCTGCTCTTTTGTCAGAGACTCGTGATATGTAATCTGAGCGCCAAAGTCTTGTTCATAATAAGCCATTGCTTCCTTCGCATTCTCAAATGTTAGGTATGGGTATATAGCCGTCATAGTGTTCCTCCAAAAATATTCATTGTTGATTATATATTTTGAATCGCTTTCCGTCAAACTAGCTTCCAATTGGATTAGCTACTTCTAACCGTATATTAATCATAACTAAGGCCCCATTATGATATAATTGTCTAGTCTATTATCAAGCTAATTTTAAGATGGAAGGATGAATTTTTTGAAAAAACTCAAAAAGCATAGTCCGCTTCTAATCCTTGGATTATTCTTCCTTGGGATCTGTATGCGGATGCCGATTACAGCAATACCGTCTGTCATTAAAGATATTGCACAAACTTTTAATGTAGAAACTACTAGCTTAGGAATTTTAACCACTATTCCCCTCCTTTGTTTTGGATTATTATCATCAGTAGTTTCAGCACTCGCTCAAAAAATTGGTAATGAACTAACGATTGAATTAGCAATGATTTTAATGTTTATTGGTTCTTACCTACGAATTTTAAATTTCTCCTCGTTAATGATCGGAACAATATTAGTCGGGGCTGCCATCACTTGTATTAACGTCTTATTACCTGCGATTATTTCTGACAAACTTCCTAATCAAATTGGAAGTGTGACCGGGATGTATAATGTCGCGATGACTTTATTTGCTGCAATTGGTGCTTACGCAATTACTCCAATCACCCATGCTACTAGTTGGCAAACCGCTGTTATCATTATTAGTATTGTTGCTTTAATTGCAGCAATTATCTGGGTACCAAACTTACGCTATAATCAACGTGCCACTAAAGAAAGCAGTTCTACTGAGCGTGGAACTAACATGTGGAAAAATGCAAATGCATGGTGGTTACTCTTATTCTTCGGGGGACAATGTTTCGTATTCTATAGTATCGTTGCCTGGTTACCTACAATTGCCATGGACGCTGGATTAAGCAGTGATAATGCAAGTTTAGTTGCTGGATTACTACAGCTATTATCAATGCCATTCGCCTTTGTAATCCCAGTGATTGCCACTAAGATGAAAAATCGGCAACCAATTATGCTATTTGCAGGAATCATTTCTTTAATTGGAACTGGAATGATGTTCTTCCCTGTAAATTCTCTTGTTTACTATATATTTGTTGCCCTATTTCTTGGTGCCGGTACAACTACTACTTTCGTTCTTGCAATGACCTTGTTCGGACTAAAGACTAAGAGTTCTGCCGATACCCGAAACCTTTCTGGAATGGTCCAATCAGTAGGATACTTAATTTCTGCATTAGGTCCTATCGTTGTTGGAAACCTTTATTCACAAACACATAATTGGTTTGCAAGTTTAATCGTGATTGCTATTGCAGCTATCTTCTTCACAGTCTGTGGTGTAATAGCAGAACGTAAACAATTTGTTTAAGATATCTTTCAAAGCTGCGGAATTTTTCCCAGCTTTTTTAGTTAGTTTTGTTTTCATAAGCTATAATTTTAACCGATTCCAAATTTCTTTTAAAAGTTTTTTTGATCTAGACCATTAATTGATAAGCGCTTACCAAAGACTAATCAACAAGCCATTTAGCGGTAGTGGTCCATTTTAACTTTCTAAGACATCTTCTCAGAAAACGTTTCCTTTGATAGTGCAGATTGTGCTTTAAGAGTATATAATTGTCACGGTATAAGAATTTTCTGAAATTTCAGAAGGAGTGAACATTTTGGCTACAGAAAATAAGGCTGTCATTACATTATTTGGTGCGACTGGTGACCTTGCAAAGCGTAAACTTTATACTGCTTTGTTCAAGTTATATCAAAAGGGTTACCTAGCTGACCATTTTGCATTACTAGGAACCTCCCGTCGTCCATTGACTGACGAAGAATTCCAACAAATCGTTCGTGAATCTATTAGCAATATTCCAGAAACTGAGGATGGCCAAGCAGAAGCATTCTCAAAACACTTTTTCTACAAGTCACATGATGTTACTAAACCAGAACATTACGAAATCCTTAAGCAACGCCTTGCCGAATTAGATGAACAATTTGGCGCTGAAGGCAACCGTCTCTTCTACATGTCAATGGCACCACAATTCTTCGGTACTATTGCATTGAACTTGAAGAAGCAAGGATTATTAACTGACAATGGCTTTAACCGTCTTGTTATTGAAAAGCCATTTGGTCGTGACTTTGAATCTGCTAAGAAGCTTAACGATGAATTATCACAAACATTTAGTGAAAATCAAATTTTCCGGATTGACCACTACCTTGGTAAGGAAATGGTTCAAAACATTCAAGCATTACGTTTTGGTAACACCATGATTGAATCACTCTGGAATAATCGTTACATTGATAACATCCAAGTAACTTTAAGTGAAAAGCTTGGTGTTGAAGAACGTGCCGGTTACTATGACCAATCTGGTGCATTACGTGATATGGTGCAAAACCACATCATGCAAATCGTTGCTCAATTAGCAATGGAACAACCAGTTGCATTTACTGATGCTGATGTTCGAGTTGAAAAGATTAAGGCTCTTCGTAGTCTTCGCCTCTACACGCCATCAGAAGCAGCTGCTAACTTTGTCCGTGGACAATATGATGCTGGAGAAGGAACTAACGCTTACCGTCATGAAGATGGTGTTGATCCAGAATCTGGTACTGAAACCTTTGTTGCTGCTAAGTTAATGTTTGATAACTATCGTTGGTCTGGTGTACCATTCTACGTTCGGACTGGTAAGAAGTTAGCAGACAAGTTTACTCGTATTGATGTTGTCTTCAAGAAGCCATTAATCGATATCTTTGCTAACCCACGTTCTGAAAGTGACCAATCCCTTAACTCAAACGTATTAACTATTTTTGTTGAACCTAACTCAGGTTTTGCAATCCAATTAAATGCTAAGCGCGCAGGTCAAGGCTTCACAACAGAACCTGTTGATTTACGCTTCTTGCAAAGTGATTCTGATAAGAAGGAATCTCCAGAACCATATGAACGTCTTTTCCATGATGCACTTGAAGGTGACCACACAAACTTTGCCTCATGGGCTGAAATTGCTTATGCATGGAAGTTCGTCGATGTTATCCGTAAGCTTTGGGATATTGAAAAGCCTCAATTCCCTAACTACACTCCTGGTTCCATGGGTCCAGCAGCTTCTGACGAACTCTTGGCTCGTGATGGACGTAAGTGGGTTTATCGTTTAAATCATTAGTTAATAAAAGTAATTTATAGCATTCTTGCTGTAAATTATTTTTTTATAATAAAAATTGATATTTAGCGTTTGCACTATCTTTAATTTTTGTTATAATCGAGGTTGTGAATTATATTACATAAGTATTGAGGAGAGTGACTTTAATGTCTGATCAAAAAGCACAAATTGGTGTTGTTGGTTTAGCTGTTATGGGTAAGAACCTTGCACTAAACATCGAAAGTCGTGGCTTCACGGTTGGTGTATACAACCGTCACCGTAACCGTACTGACGATATGATGCGTGACCACAGCGATAAGAAGTTAGTACCTAGCTACACTGTTAAGGAATTCGTAGACTCACTAGAAAAGCCTCGTCGGATTCTTATGATGGTTAAGGCCGGTAAGCCAACTGATGCTCTTATCGACGAATTATTGCCATTACTTGACAAGGGTGATGTTTTAATCGATGGTGGTAACACTAACTTCCACGATACTATGGCTCGTAACGCTAAGTTAGACAAGTCTGGTATCAACTTCATCGGAATGGGTGTTTCCGGTGGTGAATTAGGTGCCCTTCACGGTCCTTCACTTATGCCAGGTGGTCAAAAAGAAGCTTATGACTTAGTTGCTCCAATCCTTACTAAGATTGCTGCTAAGGCTGAAGAAGATGGCAAGCCATGTGTTGCTTACATTGGACCAAATGGTGCTGGTCACTATGTTAAGATGGTTCACAACGGTATCGAATACGGTGATGAAGAATTAATCGACGAAAGTTACAACATCATGCGTAACGTATTAAAGATGCCTGTTGATGACATTGCTAAGACCTTTGCTGAATGGAACAAGGGTGAATTAAGCAGTTACCTTGTTGATATTACTGCTGATATCCTTACTCGTAAGGATGACCTTGGTGACGACAAGAACAAGCCTATTGTTGACATGATCCTTGACCGTGGTGCTAACAAGGGTACTGGTAAGTGGAGTTCAATGACTGCCCTTGATGGTGGTGCTCCTCAATCAGTTATTACAGAAGCTGTTTACGCTCGTTACATTTCAATGATGAAGGACGAACGTGTACAAGCAAGCAAGGAATTGCCTGTTGAAACTGAAGCTATTTCAATCGACGACAAGAAGGAAATGATTGAAAAGGTACGTCAAGCTCTTTACTTCGGTAAGCTTATGAGTTACGCACAAGGTTTCGAACAAATGCGGATCGACTCCGAACGTTACGACTGGAACCTTAAGTATGGTGAATTGGCTCAAATTTGGCGTGCAGGATGCATTATTCGTGCACAATTCTTACAAAACATTACTGATGCCTTCACTAAGAACCCAGACTTGAAGAACTTGCTTCTTGATGATTACTTCAAGGATATTGCTAAGAAGTACCAAAAGGCAACTCGTGACGTTGTTACTCTTGCTGTTAAGGCTGGTATTCCTGTTCCTTCACTTAGTGCTGCTATCAGTTACTACGACTCATACCGTTCAGAAGTGCTTCCTGCTAACTTGCTTCAAGCTCAACGTGATTACTTCGGTGCTCACACTTACGAACGTACTGACCGTCCTGGTAACTTCCACTACAGCTGGTACGAAGAACAATAATCAAATAAATTTTGATTTAACGACTGAGATCTATTCTCGGTCGTTTTTTATTTTAAATTTCTTAACAAGAAAATAGAAACGTGGTTTGATTAGCATAGAGGTGAGTATAATGAATAAAACATTTATGAGCGGCTATTACCAAGGTGTCATCGAAACAGCCCCTACTACTCTTTCGGCTGCTAAAACAGAACAGTTAGCAATTACGATGACAATCCTCCATTTACGTCATGCTGGAATAAACATTACATCAATCCATGATTTTCTTGTCAACGATCTTCATGCAAATGAACGCCTTGTAAATAAGTATATTAATTTAAATGCTGATGGGTTAGAAACTATTCAGGCCCAAGTTATAGCAATCGCTTTCAACCAATAATTATTTTGATATTACTTCCTTTTTCGTAAAACTTTACTAAAATTGCATTGACTTTTTCTATGAAAACGCTTACCATTATTCGTGTAAGATATTATTATATGTTGTTGTAGAAAAGGGGAGTTAACATGAATACAAAAATCGATACTGCAAAAAGTAAACAGCATGTTGCCCGTTCCCGTTTTGCCTATTCAATGGGAGCCTTCGGGCATGATGTCTTTTATGCTTTACTTTCAACGTATTTCATTATGTATGTTACTGGACACTTATTCAATTCTAGTAACAAAGCATTCAACAATCACATGGTTCTATGGGTTACATCAATTATCGCTGTATTACGAATTGTGGAGTTGTTAGTTGACCCATTAATTGGAAACGCAATTGATCGTACTAACACACGTTGGGGTAAATTTAAGCCGTGGGTTGTCGGTGGTGGAATCATTTCAGCAATTATTTTAGCCATCTTATTCACCCCAATGGGCGGTTTAAGTCTTTCTAATCCTTACCTATACCTATTGATCTTTGCTATTTTATATATCATTATGGATATCTTCTATTCATTTAATGATGTTGCCTTTTGGTCAATGATTCCTGCGCTATCATTTGATTCACATGAACGTGATAAAATAGCTACTTTTGCGCGGGTTGGTTCTACTGTTGGAGGAAATATTGTTGGTTTTGTTATTATGCCAATGGTTTTATTCTTCTCAGCAAATCAAAATGGCGGTACCGGTGATGATCGTGGTTGGTTTATTTTTGCTGCAATTGCCGCTGCTGTTGCTGCTATTACTGCTGTTGGTGTCGGGCTTGGTACTCATGAAGAAAAGTCATTGCTTCGTGAAAACAAAGAACAAACTAAACTAAAAGACGTTTATAAAATTCTTGTCAAAAATGACCAATTATTCGCTATAGCTCTCTCATATCTATTCTATACAACAGGAATCACATTAGTTAACAGTATGGAGCTTTACTACTTTACTTATATTTTAGGTGATTCAAAGGCTTTCTCTATTCTAGGTGGATTAAACACTGTTATTGGTGTTATTTCAGTTCTTACTTTCCCTCTCTTTACTGGTAAAATTAGTCGGCGTAAATTATTTTACGGGTCAGTTTCAGTACTTTTCCTTGGCTTATTAATCTTTGCATTTGCTGGTAAATCACTCATTTTAGTTTTAGTTGGTGCAGAATTATTCTTCATTCCACAACCATTAGTATTTTTAGTTGTTTTAATGACTATTACTGATTCTGTTGAATATGGTCAATTAAAATTAGGACACCGTGACGAATCACTTACATTATCAGTTCGTCCACTGCTAGATAAGTTCGCTGGTGCTGTTTCTGGATGGATTATTGGACCAACTACTATTATTGCTGGAATGACTGCTGGTGCCACTGCAGCAACAGTTACTGCTGCAGGTGCTGCTAAGTTTAAGCTAGTAATGTTCCTAGCCCCTGCTATCTTGATCCTCATTAGTGTATTTATCTTTGCAAAAAAGGTTAAACTTGATGAAAAGATGCACGCCAAGATCGTTGCTGAACTTGAAAAGACTTGGGGAGATCACCTTGAAGATGCTGACAGCGACAACCCTCAAACAGTATCTGTTTCTACCCCACAACCTGGCGTTACTGATATTACATCACCAGTTGCCGGTACACTTGTTAACTTAAAAGACGTTAACGATGAAAACTTTGCTTCTGGGAACATGGGTAAAGGATTCGCTATAAAACCATCTGATGGTAAAGTAATTGCTCCATTTAGCGGAACAGTACGAGCAACTTTCTCTACTCGTCACGCAATCGGGCTTGAATCTGACAATGGTATTATGTTACTGATCCACGTTGGTATTGATACTGTTAAGCTTCGTGGTACTGGATTCATTAGTTACTTTGATAAGGATCAACACTTTAACAAAGGTGACGAATTAATGGAATTCTGGGACCCGGCAATCAAGAAAGCTGGCCTTGATGATACTGTCATGGTAACAGTTACTAACAGTAAAGACTTCGATATTAAATTATTGAAAGATGCTGGTGAAAAGGTAACTACTATTGATATCGTCATGGAAGTTACTAAAAAGTAATTAAATATCTTCTCTGTTAAAAAAGAGGCTGGAAAAATAATCCAACCTCTTTACCATTTTAAAGTATAAACTGCCAGAACGCAGTAGCTGGCTGGATTCTGAACGTTGATAAATCAACGTCCAGAACACCTAGCCATCCTTGCGGGGGGGGTGGGACTAAACTCGCAAGCGAGTTTAGTCCCACTCCTTTTTAATCTACATATTTTATTCTAAATCTTGTTAATGTTACGGCATTAATCAACGTTACAGCAGTCATAATAATAACCACAGGCGTAAACGCTGAATAAAACCAGGAAATTCCAAAACCGGCAATTGTTGAAACATTGAACTACTCCCACTTAGCTAAACCTACGGTTTAATGCTTGAAGTGGGAGATTCTGGAAACATCGCATACTTACCCTACCGATTCTGAACGAACCTTCAAGCAGAGGTTACGACTATTAGCCAAGGCTCGTCCCGAGCCTAACTTTATCTATCGGATAGCTAATCCTTTTTGCAAGATGACTTGTGCAGCGTTAATATCACGATCTAAATGTTTACCACAGTTTGGACAATCCCACTCACGTACCGCTAACCATTCCGATTTATTCAATCCTAACCGATGATTATTCTTCCCACAATTAGCACAAATTTGGCTAGTATATGACGGATTGACCTGAATAAGCTTTTTACCGTACCAGTCACACTTATATTGCAACACATCTACTAATTTTGACCAGCTAGCGTTAGCGATTGCTCTAGCTAAATGGTGATTCTTCATCATTCCCTTAGTATTAAGTTTTTCCAACACAATGATGTCGTACTTTTTGACCAATTTAGTAGTGAATTTTTGTAGCTGATCCAACCGTTGGTTGGCAATCTTTTGTCGATACTTCGCCACCATAATACGAGCTTTCTGATAATTCTTAAAATCATCTAATTGCCGTGGAACTAACA